>JAEEGG010000812.1_pt1 | contig 91055 bp, 87 predicted proteins | sample 9134161 | NCBI WGS metagenome assembly JAEEGG01 (sample SAMN16246543, study PRJNA631951) | gut metagenome | biome: gut microbiome; feature: rumen; material: CR-attached | host: Bos | place: Iran: Karaj | collected 2018-10
GCCATTACTTGTTCTCCTTGCGGTTACCTGAGTGGCCTTTGAATGTACGGGTAGGAGCAAACTCTCCGAGCTTGTGGCCTACCATATTCTCGGTTACGTAAACGGGAATAAACTTGTTTCCGTTGTGAACAGCTACGGTGTGGCCTACAAAGTCAGGGGAAATAACGCTTGCCCTTGACCAAGTCTTCACAACGTCCTTCTTGCCAGTCTCGTTCATAGCAAGAATCCTCTTTTCCAGAGCTGCCTCGATATACGGGCCTTTTTTAATTGAACGACTCATAATCTTAAATTTATTCCGTTACTTCTTTCTTCTTTCAATAATGAATTTCTTGGAAGACTTCCTAGGGTTCCTAGTCTTGTAACCCTTTGCAGGAAGACCCTTGCGGCTTCTTGGATGGCCTCCTGAGGCGCGTCCTTCACCACCACCCATTGGATGGTCAACTGGGTTCATCACAACGCCTCTGTTGCGTGGCCTGATACCCATCCAGCGCTTTCTTCCAGCCTTTCCGTGAGATTCAAGATTATGATCCGGATTGGAAACGATGCCCACGGTTGCGCGGCAGGTTGTCAGCACCATTCTGGTCTCGCCTGAAGGGAGCTTCAGAACTGCGTGGCGGCCTTCCCTTGCAACAAGCTGAGCGTAGCATCCTGCGCTGCGTGCCATTGCGGCACCCTGTCCAGGGATGAGCTCAATGTTGTGAACATTGGTTCCGAGAGGAATCTCGCCAAGAGGGAGAGTGTTACCAACCTCAGGAGCAACTCCGCTGCCGGAAGCTATAACCTGTCCGACCTGGATGCCCTTAGGCGCGATAATGTAACGCTTTTCTCCGTCCTGATATACTACAAGTGCGATTCTTGCACTGCGGTTAGGATCGTATTCGATCGTCTTTACGGTAGCGGTGTATTCATCTTTGTTCCTGAGGAAATCGATGATACGGTACATCTTCTTGTGTCCGCCGCCGATATAGCGCATGGTCATATGACCTTCGTTGTTTCTTCCTCCGCTGCTCTTGCGAGGTTCCAGAAGGCTCTTCTCAGGAACAGTGCAGGTAATATCATCGAATGCGCTGATTACTTTATTTCTCTGACCCGGTGTTACCGGTTTGAATTTACGTACTCCCATCTCTAAATGTTGCTATAGAAATCAATCTTGTCGTCACCGGCGAGGGTTATGTAAGCCTTCTTGAACCTGTTGGTGCGGCCCTTGAGCAGACCGGCCTTGGTATAGCGGCTCTTTGCCTTGCCATTGTAAGAAACTGTGTTGACATCCTTCACAGTCACATTGTACATCTCCTCTACAGCTTTGCGGATTTCAACCTTGTTTGCGCTGTAGTCAACGATGAATCCGTAGCGGTTTCTCTTGTCGCCCTCTGCGGTCATCTTCTCTGTTACTATCGGCTTTATCAAAATACCCATAATTCTCAAGTTTTAACGTTTGTACTCTACCTTAAGAGAATCCTGGGCGCCGTCCACGAACACTACGGAATATGCGCGCATAATGTCGTAGGTGTTGAGATTGTTAGGAGTAGCAACCTTTACGTTCTCCAGATTGCGGGAAGACAAACTGATGTTCTCATTTCTCTCAGGAACCACGAAAAGAACCATACGGTCGTTAACCTTGATGTTCTTGATGATGTTCATGAATTCCTTTGTCTTAGGAGCTTCCATAGTGAATGGCTCAACTACTGCGATTGCATTGTCCTTAGCCTTGTATGAGAGGGCTGAGAAACGTGCAAGCTGCTTTACCTTCTTGTTGAGCTTGAATTCATAGTCGCGAGGACGAGGACCGTGAGCCCTGCCGCCGCCAACGTAGATGTTAGCCTTGATGGAACCGTGGCGTGCGCCGCCGCTGCCCTTCTGGCGAATGATCTTCTTGGTTGAGTAGGCAACTTCGCTTCTGTCTTTGGTCTTGCTGGTTCCCTGTCTATGGGCTGCAAGATACTGCTTAACGTCCAGATAAATAGCGTGGTCGTTAGGCTCGATTCCGAATACTGCATCGTCCAGAACGGCTTTCTTTCCGGTCTGGGTGCCGTCGATCTTCAATACTGCAATTTCCATAAACTATTCCTCCACAATTACGTATGAACCAGTGGCTCCTGGAATGGAACCCTTCACAAGAAGAAGATTGCTTTCAGGAATGACCTTGATAACCTTAAGATTCAGAATCTTTACTCTATCGCCGCCCATTCTTCCGGCAAGTCTCTTGCCCTTGAATACTCTTGAAGGCCAAGATGATGCACCCATAGAACCAGGAGCACGAAGCCTGTCGTCCTGGCCGTGGGTCTGACCACCTACGCCGCCGAATCCGTGGCGCTTAACAACGCCCTGGAAGCCTTTACCTTTAGAAATACCGGTAACGTCAACCCAAGTGTCTTCGTTTTTGAAAACGTCTGAAACACTGAGAGAATCACCCAGCTTGAGCTCGCCTTCGAAATCGTTCTTGAATTCAACGAGCTTGCGCTTAGGAGTGGTGTTTGCCTTTTTGAAATGTCCCATCAGAGACGCGCTGGTGTGTTTCTCTTTCTGTTCGTCATAGGCAAGTTGTACAGCGGCATAACCATCTTTTTCTTCTGTACGAATCTGCGTAACAACACACGGACCAGCCTCAATTACGGTGCAAGGGATGTTCTTGCCATCAGCACCGAATACGGAAGTCATTCCGATTTTTTTGCCGATTAATCCTGGCATTTTACTGTGTATGTTTTAATTAAACATCAGCTGCATAGCCATTTGCGGAGGCACTGCTTTTTCCTCAGCGATGAGAGAATCTGCGTTGCGCGCACCTGGATACAGCTCCCTGCATTTTTTGCGGGGGTGCAAAGATATAAACATTTTTTGAACACGCAAACAAAAAATGCTTTTTCCACCACCTGCCAACAAAAAACTCCTGCCGGGATTGTCTGGCAGGAGCTTTTAATATAATGTGGAGTAATGTCGCGATTAATAGTTATTGCTAAATGTCGTATGATACCTCTCATACATTTGAGCTTCTGTCATCACACCTTCGGTGTCATACAATTTCAGGGTTCCGTTGCCGATATTGTCTGACTGAGCTAGTGTGAGAACTACCTGATGGAGGCTGTAGCCTTCACTCTGAGGCCAGGCCTTCAATGCGTTGAGAAGCGAGCAGTAGTGAATGTCCAGCGTGGAGATACTGCACTCCCTGCAGTCCAATTCCTTCAGTCTGGCCAGGCCGGAAAGGTCAAGAGAGGTCAGGCCGCTGTTCTTTGAGCAGTTGATGAATACCAGTTCAGGCAGGCCGCTGACATTGATTGAGGAAATCCCGGCTTTCTCGCACTTCAAAGACTTGAGGCCTCCGTTGCAGGACATATCGAGAGCATTGTTATAGTTGGTAAAGGAAATATTCAGGTCCTCCAGCGCAGGGAAGACATTGAAATCTCCGGCAGGCCAGGAGATAATCTCCGTGCCGTAAAGATTCAGAGTTTTCAGTTCATCGCATCCTGTCCAGGCAACAGAATTGCTGATTTTACAGTTCTTGACAGTAAGAGATTCCAACTTCTTACAGTCGGCACAATTGAAATTATTAAGAAGTGAAAGCCTTTCAATATCCAGAGACGTAACGCCGGAATTGGCGCACTCGAAATCTTCGATTGGTGCTCTCTCAGCCACCGTGATTCCGGTCAATAACTGATTGTTGCCCGCATCTAGTTTCTTCAGATGTCCCTTGTCGCTCAAATCAAGTATTCCTTCATAATTGCTGCCGTAAAGATCAACCTCCTCAATGTAAGAGAAACCAGCAAAGTCCTCTGCGGGCCAGGTTGCCAGTTCGGCGTTGCGGAACAGGAATTGCTTTATGGCAGGGCAATTGGCCCAGGTTATCGAATTGGAAACTTTAGACTGTCTGAGGTCCAGTTCTTCAAGTTCTGAACAATTTGAGCAGTTCACGTATGAAAGATATGGCTGATAGGACAGGTTCAGCTTAGTTAACTCGGTGTTGGCGCATTCAAAACGCTCAAGAGCGAGAGTGTTTTCAATATCAAGCGTGGTGAAGCTGGTGCACTGGCTGAGGTTGATTTTCTTTAGAAGGGTGTTGTTGGTGGCGTTCAGATATTCCAGTTTAGAAAGACCGTAAGCGTCTATCTCAGACAGTTTGGTGTAGCAGCTTTCAAGCCCTTCCAATTGGGTGAGCCCTTCTATATTGAGACTTGAAATATCGTTGTAATTCACGACAAGCAGCTTTAGGGCTGTATTCTGTCTAAGGTCAAGACTGGCAAGAGGGCCTTGAACGGAAGTAGAGCCGGAAACATTCAGAATCTGCAGGTTCTTGAACTCTTCTATTCCCTTCAGCGATGAGGCATAAATGAGGTCGTATCTATCACTTCCAGAATAATAATACGTGTACTCGTGAGTCGGAGATGCATTGAAGCAATTCATTACGGTAACGGCCAGAGCCTCGTCTTCGCTTATTTTGCCATCTCCGTCTGTATCAAAGTTCGCCAAGCAGTATGCCTTGAAGGTATCGTCTTCGAATTCAACATACTTAAGAGGCTCCAGAGCAACGCTCAAAGCAGCCATACTGCGCCTGACATTGCGGGTTATGGCAACATTGCTGGATGTGCTTTTTACGAATTTGCCAGCAACTCCTCCAGAGGTGCCCCTAACGGTAATCTTGAAACCGTTTGTGAAAGTAACAGGAGGAATTACAAAGTTGAATTCAGTGGCTTCTGCGGCTGTTGTTCCCAATGTAACCGGATTCGGGCAGTTTATCGTTATAGAAGAGGTTCCAGATGTCATTATTTCAACAACAGGCGCAGAACCAGTCACCAATGTTTCTGCAGAAATAGAAGCAGGGCCGGCAATCAATTCATTGTTATTGCCTTCTATGGTAATGCTTTTGACTGTAACGTCATCTCCATAAAGCTTGAGCCTGAGGTAACCGCAAACATTCTTGAATTCAAAGTTTGAATCTTCATTTGTTATAGCCCCCCTGACAGCAAGCATATAGTTGGCGCCTGGGCCAAATGAATTCTCACAGTAAGTTTGAGTGGCCGGAAGTGTCAAGAAAATATCTGCACCGGATTTGTCAACCTCGTTATCTTCTGAATATGGATAGATAGCAAACACCTTGTCAAACTGCTGACTTCCCTGGTCTTCTCCTACTTTTTGGAAAATGCCTTCTGAAGTGCCTGGCGTGCCTACGAACTTATACTCTATGTTATACATGTTTTGGTTAAACAAAGAGATTCTGTCATTTGCGTTCCAGAGAACTTTGAGATTATCTCCCCAGTAGGTTTTGGTTCCTGTCTGTGTATTGGTCTCCGTCTTGGCATAGATAATTGATGGAGCCTCATGTTTGTTCAAAGCTGTTTCCTCAGGTACATTCTGGTCTTCTTTGTTGCAAGAAGCAAAGCAGACAGCCGCAAAGGCAAGCAATAATAAATATCTTTTCATGGCTGATTGTTTTTTCATTTACCAAGGAATTTCTGTAGGATCATCTTCTGGTGTTTCTGTCGGGGATTGGCAAACCAACCCTTGTACCTCCACTATCCATACTTTAGAGTGAGGAGATTCGTAATTTTTTTTCTGTGATTCCATAGATATGCGCATTATCAATATTTGCTTACAAATTTCTGTAAATATAGTCAATTTTGGTTCGTTATTTTTCAGTATTTAGAGAGGGCTGACAAGGTAAAAATGCACGATTTTTCACTTTTATGGCAGATGCGTTAACTTTGCAAGACTAAATGGAGTTTTAAATGACGAGTTTCAGATTCTATATATTTTTTGTGTTTGCGGCGGCATTTATAGCTGCATGCACCCATCGCGGAGAAGAAAAAACAGGCTCAGAAGCCCATATAACGCAGCTGATCTCGGAAGCCTCGGCTGAAGTGGAAAGCCAAAGGTTTGACTCAGCGATGGTAAAAGCGATTCAGGCACTGGATCTGGCGGAAAAGAAAGGACTGCCTCTCCAGAAAGTGAAGGCTCTGGAGTGCATCGTAGGCATCGACATTATGACCAGCCGCGACTCCGCTGCTTGGGAAAAAGCCCTTCAGGCTGAGGAAATAGCCCGCAAAGAAGGCTTCAAAGATGATCTTTCCGGCATTTTGATTTCAAAGGCAAAACTGTGCTCATACGCTGAAATCTCTCCTGAGACTAGCAGAAACGATGAAGGTCTGGAATATGCCCAGGAAGCTCTCACCCTTGCAGAAGAGGCTCAAAGCATGGAAAAACAGGCAGAGGCCTGCTATGTCATAGGATCGCTTTACATCAACAAGAACCGTTGGAACGACCAGATAGATACGGCCATCTACAATACGGCTGGGCGATATCTGGCCAAAGGACAGGCTATAGCAGATACCTATGATATACCTAGGCTGAAACGCAACGGCATAATGTTCCGTTCCCGCTGGTTCCAGCAGGGAGACCGCAACGCTGAGGCCGTACAGTACTTCTCCCAGGTGCTCACAACCCTGAAAGACTCCGACCATCTGACCGCCTCCAGCCTCTACGACCGCCTGGTAAGGCTCTATACACGCTTGGGAGAAAATGAAAAGGCCCTGGAGTGCCACGATATGTACGTAAGGCACCAGCAACAGTATTTAGCTCAGAAAAACGATGAAATCCTCCAGGAAATGGAGACCAAGTTCGAGGTGGAGAAGAAAGAGAAGGCCCTGGTAATTGGCCGTTACCGTACTGCTCTGCTCGTTCTGGCTATAATTCTCGCTCTGGCAGCTCTGGCGGCCGCATTCCGCAAGATTAGGGCTGTCCGCCATCGCAACGCAGAGCTAGCAAAGAGCAACAGCATAAAAGAACAGATTATCTCCTTCCTGTCTAATTCACTCAGAGATCCGGAAAGCAAATACACTTCCGCCTTTGAAGCCCTCGCCGCCGAAGCTCCGGCTTTGACAGAAGAGCAGATAAGGGAAAGGTGCTGCCAAATAACAAAGGAAAGCCATTCGCTCAGCGATGATGTTGGCAAATATCTTTCAGACCTTCTGGCTGAAAAGCGGAACAAAATCGCCGAGATGGGACTGTCTCAAAGAGAAATTGAAATCATACAGCTCTCCGCCCAGGGGCTCAAGGCTTCTGAAATTGCAGAAAAGCTATTCCTTAGCGTACATACGGTGAACACCCATCGCCAGAGGATCTACTCTAAAATGGAAGTGCGGAACATATCTGATATGCTCCGCAAATCCAAACTCCTGGGTATTATCCAGTAGGAGTCAGTAATCTCTTCAATAATCGCTGAGGATTACTTCAGATAGTAGGTAACGGATGTAACAACCCTTACCTTCTTGATGTAATCTGTTGTCTCGTCAAGATCCTCGATGGAGAACTGGCCCTGGCTGGCAGTCTTGATTTTTCCGAGGCTGCTGCCGCAGTTGTCGGCGAACTGCTGGGCGGCTTCCCTTGCTTTCGCAGTAGCTTCCTTGATCATTTCCGGCTTCAGGTCGTTAAGGCCGGTGAAATCGTAAGAAGCCCAGTCGCTGATGATAATGTCCTTCTTCAGCATCTCGGATGTCAGAGTTTTTACCAGATTCCTGATAGCATCTACCTTTTTGGTGGAAATGGTCATGGACTGGTTAATCTGCCACTTGTAGGCAGGCTTGTTGTTGGAATACCTGTACTGGTCCTCGAGATTGCTTACAGATGGTGAAGCCTCAAAGATTTCATCGTCCGTGATACCTGCCTGCTTGATGAAGTCCTTTACGGTCTTGGCGTTGGCGTCAACAGAAGAATAGAGAGAGGACAGGTCGTTGCCCTGCCTTCCGAAAGAAACTCTCCAGATAGCCTTGTCGGCCGGAACCTGCTGCTCTGAAAGTCCCTTTACGGTAACCACGTTGTCCATAGATTTGAACTTTACGATTCCGCTCCTAAGGCAAAGGCCCAGAGCCAGAAGTCCTACGGCAATAAGCGCAGCCGCAAGAACCTTGTTTCCTTTTTTCTGATTTTCGGTCATAGCTTATAAGTATTACGATAATGATTTCCGTTTCTGATGTAAAGATATGCAAAAAGAGTGCAGTTTTTGCTAAATTTGCGGCGGTTTCGGAGATTTTTTTTGTCCCCGCAATTGCGACAATTTGAAATAAACCATTTAATTTATTGATAATATGATTATTGTAGATGTACAGGGTAGAGAAATCCTCGATTCAAGAGGAAATCCTACTATCGAAGTTGAAGTAACCCTCGATTCAGGTTTCAAGGGTGTGGCAGCCGTTCCATCCGGAGCTTCCACCGGCGAGAACGAGGCAATCGAACTCAGAGACAAGGACCCAAAGCGCTACGGTGGAAAGGGCGTTCTGAAAGCAGTAAAGAATGTTAACGAGATAATAGCCCCGGCCATCATAGGTATGGACGCTCTCCAGCAGAGAGACATAGACCAGCTTATGATTCAGCTGGACGGAACCAAGAACAAGGCAAAGCTGGGAGCCAACGCCATTCTGGGAGTTTCCCTGGCAGTTGCAAAGGCTGCAGCCGAAGAGCTGGAGATTCCTCTTTACAGATATATCGGCGGAACCAACGCATACGTGCTTCCAGTTCCTATGATGAATATCATCAACGGCGGCGCTCACTCAGACGCTCCTATCGCTTTCCAGGAGTTTATGATCAGGCCAATCGGTGCCAAGAATATGGCAGAAGGCGTTAGAATGGGAGCCGAGGTGTTCCACGCTCTTAAGAAAGTGCTCAAGGGCAGAGGCCTTTCCACCGCAGTTGGAGACGAGGGCGGTTTTGCTCCTGCACTCAAGGGCATAGATGACGCTCTGGACTGCATCGTTGAGGCAATCAAGGCAGCAGGCTACAAGCCAGGAAAGGATGTTACCATCGCTCTGGACTGCGCAGCCAGCGAGTTCTCAGTAAAGAAGGGCACCAAGTACTCTTACGACTATTCACAGCTGAACAACGGCGTGAAGAAAGAGCCTAAGGGCAAGTGCCTTACAGCAGACGAACAGGTTGCATACCTGGAGAAGCTCTGCAAGAAGTACCCTATCGACTCTATCGAGGATGGTATGGACCAAAACGACTGGGACGGCTGGGTTAAGCTTACCAAGGCTATCGGCGACAAGATTCAGCTTGTTGGAGACGACCTCTTCGTAACCAACGTATCCTACCTGGAGAAGGGTATCAAGAAGGGTGCGGCTAACTCCATCCTGATCAAGGTCAACCAGATTGGCTCTCTGACAGAGACTCTGGACGCCATCGAGATGGCTCACCGCAACGGTTACACCACCGTTACCTCACACCGCAGCGGAGAAACCGAGGACACCACTATCGCAGACATTGCTGTTGCAACCAACAGCGGCCAGATCAAGACCGGTTCCCTCAGCCGTACAGACCGTATTGCCAAGTACAACCGCTTGATGAAGATTGAGATTGAGCTAGGTTCAACCAGCCGCTACGGCTACAAGAAGATTAAGTAAATCTTCCTCAGCGATTAGATTATGGACAAGAAAGATTTGATGAGAAGAGCAATCCAGCTCTCAGACGAGAGCGTGGAGAAGGGCGGCGGACCATTTGGAGCCGTGATTGCCCGTAATGGAGAAATCGTTGCGGAAGGAAGCAACAGCGTAACGCTCAACTGCGATCCTACGGCTCACGCGGAAGTTACAGCTATCCGCAACGCCACAAAGAAACTTGGAACTTTTGACCTTTCCGGATGCGAGATTTTCACATCCTGCGAGCCTTGCCCTATGTGCCTTGGTGCAATTTACTGGGCTCATCTGGACAAAATCTACTATGCAAACAACCGGAAAGATGCCGCAAAAATCGGGTTTGATGACGACTTCATCTACCAGGAGATAGAACTCAAGCCTGTAGACCGGCAGAAAAAATCTGAGAAACTTCTAAGGAAAGAAGCCCTGGAGGTTTTCAAGAAGTGGCAGGCCAAAGAAGACAAAACGGAGTACTGATTCAGCACTCCGTTTTTCTTTTGTGATTGTTTCAATCTTAAATCTCCCAGGTGGTGGTGCCGTCTTTGTTGTCCTTGAGCTGAATGCCGAGGGCTTTGAGGGTGTCTCTGATCTGGTCGCTCTTGCCCCAGTCCTTGGCTGCTCTAGCGGCCTTCCTGTCCTCGATGATGTAGTTCATCAGACCGTCAATTACCTTTGCAGAACCACCCTGGCCCTCAGAGGATTGGGCGGCTTCTTCATCAACGAGGCCGAGAATGTCTGTGACAACATCTTTGAACAAGCTGGTTATTGCATCCTTTTCAGGTTTGGCAACAGAGAGCCTGCCTTCTTTTATGTTGTTGACAACCTTCACAAGTTCATAAATATAGGAAATTGCAACAGGTGTGTTCATATCGTCGCAGAGGGCCTCAAAAATGTTCTCCCTTATTTTCTTTATATCCTCAGCGATGCCTTCACTTGACTTTTCAGATTCCTTTAAAGACTCAGCATCCTTGACTGCCTGCATCAGGCGCTTTAGACCTTTTTCCGCTGCTTGAAGAGCGGCATTTGAGAAGTCCAAAGTTCCGCGATAATGAGCCTGAAGGATAAAGAAACGCACCGTCATAGGAGTGTAGGCCTGCTCCAGGTTAGGATTAGAGCCGCTGAAAAGCTCATCCAGAGTGATGAAGTTGCCAAGAGACTTGCCCATCTTCCGTCCTTCTATGGTAATCAGGTTGTTGTGCATCCAGTACTTGACGCCTCCGATTCCCCTTTCGGCAAAGTTCTGAGCCATTTCGCATTCGTGGTGAGGGAACATAAGGTCCATTCCGCCGCCGTGAATATCGAATTCCTTGCCCAGGTACTTTTCTCCCATAGCGGAGCACTCCATATGCCAGCCCGGGAAACCATCTCCCCACGGAGAAGGCCAGCGCATAATATGCTCAGGGCTAGCCTTTTTCCAGAGAGCAAAGTCTGCAGAAGAATGTTTGTCTTCCTGCCCGTCAAGTTCACGGGTGTTATGGAGCATTTCATCTAGATTTCTTCCGCTCAGAGCACCGTAATTATACTTCTTGGCGTATTTCTGCACATCAAAATAAACGGATCCGTTGCTGATGTAGGCATAGCCGTTTTCCAGTATCTTCTTGATGAACTCTATCTGCTCGATTATATGGCCGGAAGCGTTAGGCTCTATGCTTGGCGGAAGCACGTTCAGCTTTGCCATCGCCTGGCGGAAATGCACGGTATATGTCTGTGCAACCTCCATTGGCTCAAGCTGTTCCAGGCGAGCTTTCTTGGCTATCTTGTCCTCTCCTTCATCCGCGTCGTGCTCCAGATGCCCCACATCAGTAATGTTGCGAACATAGCGCACCTTGTATCCGATATTCCTCAGCAGGCGCACCAGAACGTCAAAAGTCACGCCTGGTCTTGCATGCCCCAGATGAGGATCTCCGTACACGGTAGGACCGCACACATACAGTCCAACTCTTCCAGGGGTTATAGTTTCAAGCCTCTCCTTTCTTCTGGAGAGAGTATTGTAGAGATAGAATTCCCTTTTGATTTCTTCGCTCATAAAAACATCCGGCGTTTTTGTCCGCCGGATGCAAATTTAAACATTTTCCGGCAGAGACATTTTCAAAGCCACAATTTCGCAGGAATATCTCTCCTGCCCGTCTTTGGAAGTGTAGGTGTAATACCTGATCTTTCCTGTAAGTTCCACAAAATCACCTTTTCGGATTCTGGCAAAATCGGGCATACCCTTGGTAGACCAGGCTGCCACGTTATGCCAGGTGGTCTCCTCTTTGTACTGCCCGTCTTTTCCTTTGTAAACCTCGTGCGTTGCCAGGGAGAAACGGATAAGACTCACTCCTCCCTCCATTTCGGTCACCTTGGGGTCAGCGCCCACGTTGCCCCTCAGTTCCACTCTGTTTAATGTTTTCTCCATAAATCACATAAATTGAATCGGAGACAAATAAAACTCTGAAACTGAAACTCAACCAAATTTTATCCGGATATAAACGATTATAATTGTTTAATTTACGATTACGGAATATTTGTGTTTTTCTTGTAAACACACATTTAAGACACAATTACGGAAAAAGCAGAAAATCAGGCACAAAATTCTGCGGTTTGCTCCTCCAGGAAAACTCTTGACTATTTTTGAGCCATTATTAGAAAGAGGAAAGAAGGGACAACAAATGACTATCAGGAAGTGTCCGGTATGCGGAAAGAATGTAAACGGACGGAGCGACAAGAAATTCTGCAGCGATGAATGCCGCATATTCTACAACAACGCGCTGGGAAGAAGACGAAGGGCCAGGAACGGCAAGCAGCTGAATGCCATACGTTCCAACATTATGGAAATGGAGAGAGCCAATGCCAAGATTTTGCTGAGGATCCTGTCTTGGATCAGCAAAGTATTCAGAAAGATGAGTTCTCTTAGCCGCGGCAATTCACAAGAATGACATCGCGCAGATCTGTGGTGTAGTGTCCGGATAGCCTTTCACGCTTCATTTCCCATTGCTCTTTCCGCTCGGCCACTCCCGTTTTCCCGCTGCCGGAGAATTCTGTCCTTTTTATCCGGCGGTTGAATATGGCGGATTCTCCCTGCACGGCAAGATGCAGGCTGCTTTTGCCATACCGGTGATTTACTTCATCCATCAGGCAGTCCACTTTCCTCATCCTCTCACAATCAGACTTGTAATAAAGGCTTTGCTGAATGTGCCCGTTGGGAACGATTCCGCTAACCGTAACTCCTGCTTTCTTGTACGCGTATCCGGGCTTGAATATTTCATCCAAAGCGTTAAGGCATCCTTCCACCATATCTATTGTACTGTCTGAAGCTTCCGGAAAAACATAAGTTGCCTTGTTGTAATACTGTGGAAGGTCTTCTCTGAAAAAACTCGTCATCAGAAACACGGTGGCATACATCGCCGAGCTGTGCTGGCCTCTTAGTTTCCGGGCGCAGGAAGAGGCAAAATTGGATACGGCACACCTGAGTTGCGTTAGATCAGAGACAAGCTCCCCAAAGCTGCGGCTTGTGGTTATGGTCTGCCTCAAAGCGCTGTTGTCCAGGCGTATGACGCTCCTTCCCATAAGTTCCTCGTAAGTTCTTAGACCGCATATGCCCATATTTTGCTTTATCCAGTACGCCCCTTTGCCCACAAAATCATAGGCCGTGGAAATGCCCAGAGAGGAAAACTTCTTCTCGCTCCTGAAACCTATGCCCCAGACATCCCCCGCCGGAAGCAGCCTAAGGGCTTTTTCACGCTGCTCGTCTGAATCTATAATGCAAAAGCCTTTGTATCCGGAATATTTCTTGGCAAACTTTGTGGCGGCTTTTGCAAGCGTCTTAGAGCGGGCGGCTCCCACAGACACCGGAAGCCCGGTCTGTTTCCTCACCTGGAATACGATCTCTCTTCCAAGACGGACAACATCGTCTTTTCTCATTCCGGAAAAATCTATGAACGCCTCATCTATGGAATATACTTCTATTCTCCCGACCAAACCGCGTAAAACATTCATAGCCCGCCTGCTCATATCCGCATAAAGCGTGTAATTGGAAGAGCGCATTATCACGTCTGATCTAGGAAACTCCTCATTTATCTTGAAAGCCGGCGTTCCCATCTTTATGCCCAGAGCCTTGGCTTCTGCGCTTCTGGACACGGCACACCCGTCATTGTTGGAAAGCACGACCACTGGCCTACCCTCCAGCGACGGATCGAACACCCTCTCGCAAGAAACAAAGAAGTTGTTACAATCCATAACTCCAAGAAACGTCCCGCTATTTTCCACGCACATCTTTTATAGAGTAAGTTACTACGCCCCACACCATAAAGTTCTGGTCTGGAGTAACTTTTATTTTCTTGTACTTTGGATTTTCCGGCACAAGCCACATCACATCTTTTTCTATATGAATCCTCTTGAGAGTAAACTCCCCGTCCAGAAAGCAAACCGCAATGTCTCCGTCAGAAGCCTGAAGGCTTTTGTCTATAACTATCAGGTCCCCGTCATCTATTCCCGCTCCTGTCATAGAGTCTCCGCTAACTCTCCCAAAGAAAGTAGCCGCGGGATTCTTCACAAGTTCCCTGTTCAGGTCTATTCCGCCCTCTATATAATCCTGCGCCGGAGAAGGAAATCCTGCGCAAATTCCCCCCTCCGCCACAGGCAAAACCACACTGGACATAGGTGTTATCTTTCACTTCTGATAACAGAGATGCGGATTTCTTTTTCCTCTGCAATAGTCTCCTCTATGAAAGCCTCTATCTCGTTGCTGAAAAGAAGATTGTAGTTGTTCATATCCTTATGTTTTTATTTGTTTTACTTTCCTTTTTCTTTTGTTTGACGATGCAAAGGTATCCTGGCGTTTTGACAGGTTTTGTCAACATAAAAATTATTTTTATCTTGATTCAAGTTTATTTTTGCTATCTTGCAATTGCATCAGAAACTATAACTCTATGAAAAGATTATTGCTTATAACTGCTTTTATGATTGCCTTTGCGGCAATGGTTTCCGCCCAGAACACCAAAAAGCAGGACTGGGCTCAATTCTATGTATTCCAGAAAGACAACGCAAGAATCGCTGAGATGACAAAAGACACGCCTAAAGGAAAATGCCCAAAGTGCGAATGGAAAAACCGCAAAATCAAGGCAGTGCTTATGGGGGATTCCATCACTGAACTTTGGTGGGATCTGGATTCCGCCTTCTTCAAGGAAAACAATTTTGTAGGAAGAGGCATTTCCGGCCAGACCACAAGTGAGATGCTGGTACGTTTCAGAAGAGATGTGCTGGACTTAAATCCTCAGTACGTGTTCATTATGGCCGGCACCAACGACGTGGCGGAAAACAACGGAAAAATCACTCTTGAAAATATCCTTGGCAATCTCAAATCTATGGTGGAACTGGCCAGGGCACACAAGATCAAGCCTATACTCTGCTCTGTTCCTCCTGCAGCAGGATTTGTATGGAGAAAGGATCTCAAGCCGGCACAGGACATAATCAAGCTCAACGGAATGATTAATGAATATGCCCAGAGCATAGGAATCCCGTACATAGACTACCACTCCATACTCAAAGACGAAAACGGAGGCCTTCCAAATAAGTATTCTAAAGACGGAGTGCACCCTATAATAGAAGGCTATAAAGTTATGGAAGGATTATTGCTAGAAAGATTCAAGGAGATAGACAAGTAAAACTTACGGCTATGAAAAAGATCTTTGCAATATTTGCCTCAGCGATGATTCTGCTGGCTCTGCCGTCAAAGTCTGACGCGCAGACTATCCGCGACCGCTACGGCGCACAGATAGGCACCATCCAGAGCGACGGCACAATCCGTGACAAATACGGCTCGCAGGTAGGAAAGATAGACCGCGACAACGCAGTCCGCGACAAGTACGGCGCCCAAATCGGGAAGATTGACTCAGACGGCACCATCCGAGACAGATACGGTTCACAGGTAGGCCGTGTTTATTCAGACGGAGTTGTGCGAGACAAATACGGGGCCCAGATAGGCAAGGTAGACAAGGACGGTACCATCCGAGACCGTTATGGAGCATCTATCGGAAGCGCTAGGGGCGTTCCTGTAACCTGGGCCGGCCTCTACTTCTTCTTCAACCTCAACTAATTTAATCCGCACTCCTATGTACAGATTATATTTTATGCCTAAAGTATCTCCTATCAGGCACTTTGCCTTGGCTGTTTTGCTGTTTGCCATTTTGATAATCAGCGGATGTTCAAAAGATGAAATAACAAAGAAAGAAGACCTTCCCGAATACTCCATTAAAATCAACAGAGACGGAAAGCTTATCTATAAAGGAAACCAAACGTATTCCGACTATGGATGGTACACCAGTATGTCTAAAACCTTCTTTTCGCACCACCTTATTGTTATTCCAAAATACCCTGACAATCCGGATTCAAAAACAGTAGAAACAGTCCTGCAACTCGAAGACGGTACTTCTTTCCTTGCAAGCATCCAAGTAGCTGGGGGCGTTTATGAAGGCATAACGGAAGACAGGGAGAAAATTAAGGAAAAGACTTACCCTGTATATCCGTATTCAGACAATACTGAACTAGATGGAATAAAGTTCCTGTATCAAGGAAAAACAGATAATGAGACTTGGACTCATATAAATGGGGAACACACTATAACAAAAATGTTTATTGTCAAGCAAACAATAAAGGACAGTAATGGGGAAAAGTTTGTTCTGCCTCTCGATTATATTAACGGCGAGTTTGCAATAACATACAAAGACAAGTCGGGCCAGCATACCATTACAGGACAATACCGGAATCTGTCTATATAAGAGGTGCGGGGAGGTAGAAAGTCGCGGCGGCGACCGGCCGAGCAGGCCGCATACCCCTTGAGGGGTGCTCACTGAGTGAGCGGGGTGACATCCTACAAAAAAGTGATGGTACGTCCATCACTTATTTTTTGTAGCGCGGGGCGGGATTGAACCGCCGACCTCATGATTATGAATCATGCGCTCTAACCAGCTGAGCTACCGCGCCATCACTGTGCCCAGCAGCTGGCTGGACTGTCAGATTTGTTGAGATACCCGGATTCGAACCAGGACTAAGAGGACCAGAATCTCTTGTGCTGCCATTACACCATATCTCAATGTTCCCTGGTGGTTTTGGGGTTGCAAAAGTAAGCAAATTTCTCTTATTCACAAATTTTTTCCACAAGGACAGTGGCATAAACGGCTACGCCCTCTTCTCTGCCCACGAATCCGGCACCCTCCGTAGTGGTGGCCTTGACAGATATGTCATCTATGGAAGAAGGGTATCCGGCGCTGACGTTGGAAAGTGTTTCAGCGATTGATTTGCGCATCTTTTCTATGAATGGAGCTACTTTGGGCTTCTGGAGAAGGATGGTAATATCTGCGTTGACAAGGCGGTATCCCTTGTCCAGAACCAGGCGGTAAGACCTTTCAAGAAGGATTTTGCTGTCTATTCCCTTGAACTCGACGCTGGTGTCTGGAAAATAATGGCCTATATCGCCGAGAGAAAGGGCTCCCAAAAGGGCATCGCAGAGAGCGTGCAAAGCCACGTCTCCGTCTGAATGGGCTACGCAGCCCTTTGAATGCGGGATGTGGATTCCGCCCAAAACCAAAGGAAGGCCGGGCGCCAGAAGATGCACGTCGTATCCGTTTCCTATTCTGAATATGTGTTTGGTATTGCTCATATGGTGCAAAAATACTGTTTTTCGGGTATGATTGTTATCTTTGCGCTGTTATGGGATTCAAGTTTTTTTCTTTGCCAAGTCACAGGGTGTTTGACTACCCTGCAAGATACTACAATAAAGATCTCGAGAAATTCGAGGGCATAAATGCCGAAGCCAAGGCCAGGCAGGATGGCTCCAAGTATGTTCCGGGATCTATAGTGTCCAAAGGTTTCCGCAAGGCATCCAAGGAACTGAAAAGGGCCGATGGGGGATACGGAAAGGGCAAGAGGCTGATTGTATATTTGCTGATAGCGCTGATACTAGTGGCTCTGCTGTATTTTACCAAGGCGCTGCATCTGCTGTTCCAGTCTTATCAGATGACACATTGAGGCTTGGGATAAAACAAGGATTATGTTAAAAGTACTGCCAGAACATATTTACAGCTTGATAGCCGCAGGTGAAGTCATCCAGAGGCCAGCTTCTGTTGTGAAGGAGCTGATGGAGAACTCCGCCGACGCTGGCGCAACTTCCATAATGCTGGTTGTCTCCGATTATGGAAAGACACTTATACAGGTCATAGACAATGGCATAGGAATGAATGCGGAAGAGGCTGACATCTGCTTCCTTTCCCACGCTACCTCCAAGATAGATGCGGTGGAGGATCTGCAGAACCTGTCCACTTTCGGTTTCAGGGGAGAGGCTCTTGCTTCCATAGCCGCCTGCGCAGACGTAACTATGAAAACCCGCAAAAGGGGCGAGGAAACCGGGACGCAGATTCACATTTCAGGCGGCAAGACTCTGGAAAAGACTGAAATAGCTTGTCCAGAGGGTTGCAATATAGCCGTGCGCAATCTCTTTTTCAACATACCTGCCAGACGCAAGTTCCTCAAATCAGACAACAGCGAGTACAGGATGATTGTGTCTGAATTTACCCGTGTTGCCCTTACCCGCCTGGATATTGAGTTCCGTCTGATATCAAACTCCAAGGAAGTTATAACCCTGCCAAAGGGAAGAAACCTCAAGCAAAGGCTTACAGACCTTTACGGCTCCGCGATGGGTAAGCAGATGGTTGATATCAGCGTAGAAACCACCGTGGTAAAGCTCAGCGGAGTGACAGGCACGCCTCAGAGCGCAAAGAAAACCCAGCAGAACACATTCCTGTTTGCCAACGGAAGATATTTCCGTTCACCGATGCTCCACAAGGCAGTTATGAAAGCCTACGGCAACCTTATTCCGGAAGGAACTTCTCCTCATTATTTCATTTTCCTGGAAGTACCGCCGCAGGAAATGGACGTGAACATCAGCCCGTCAAAGACAGAAATTAAGCTGGAAAACGAACAGGTAATCTTCCAGATTGTTGAGGCCGCTGTCAAAGAGGCTATTGGAAAGAACGCCTTTGCTCCGGCTATAGATTTTGACACGGAAGGCGTTCCGCGGGAAATCACATCCGGAGACGGCTTCACCCTCACTCCAGAAGAAAAGCGCAGTATTCAACAGGGCGGAATTCGTCCTCCAAAGACATATTACGATCCCCTTTTCAACCCGTTTGAAGAAAACGGAAGGCTTGAAAAACCAAAATACAACGTTCCGAGTGCCATCAATGAAACTCTTATGGAAGAAGCTCCGCAGAGGCGCATTCTACAGATAGACAAGAACCTGGTAGCCATCGCCGATGAAAAGGGAGGACTGATTGTCTTCAACGTTGCAAGAGCAAGGCAGAGGATTTTTTACGAAAGATACCTCCGCTCCCTTACTGAAAACAAATGCCAGATTCAGGAAGAGCTTTTCCCTAAAACCGTAAGCCTGGACCATTCGTCTTTTGTGACCCTTATGGACAATGTGGAAAAAGTCCGTTCCCTAGGGTTTGAAATCCGGCAGTTTGGCAAAGACTGCGTGGTTGTAAGCGGAACTCCTGCAGATTTCAGGGGAGAGAAATTCTCCGTAGAGGAATGCATAGAAGAGATAGCCCGCTACATAGAAGAAGGAGACAGTTCTGAGCTTTACCGCAAGGCCGCTTTGGATATTGTCCGCCGTTCAAACTTCTCCTATACAGCCATAATTTCAGACAAGGAAGCTGGCGCGGTAATAGATGAGCTTATGCAGTGCAAAGAACCGGCAACATCTCCTGCCGGAGGATATACCTTCCTCAAGATCAGCGCGGAAGAAATCAAAAAGAAACTGTTATGAGAAACATACCTCCAGCACTCAAGCACATTATCCTCATCAACATAGTGATGTTTATTGCCACCCTTTTCATCGGTGACAAAATGTATGAGATTTTTGCGCTCTTTCCTATAGGCAGCCCTTGGTTCCAGATATGGCAGCCTATAACCCATATGTTCATGCACGGCGGATTCTTCCACATCTTCTTCAATATGTACACGCTGTTCTTCTTTGGAATGGCGCTGGAGAGAACCTGGGGAAGCAAGAAATTTGTCCTCTACTACTTTGTAACAGGACTGGGAGCTGCCGCCTGCCATCTTGCAGTTATGTATCTTCAAGGCGCTCCGCTGAACGTTCCAACCGTGGGGGCATCGGGTGCCGTTTACGGAGTTCTGCTGGCTTACGGAATGCTATTCCCAAACAGCAGAATCACTATGGTATTTCCTATTCCCGTTACCCTCAAGGCCAAGTGGTTTGTGCTGATATTCGGAGGAATAGAACTCATAACCGGAATCTTTGACACCTATTCTGGAATAGCTCATTTTGCTCATCTTGGAGGAATGATTTTTGGCTTCCTGCTGATACTCTGGTGGAAGAAAAGAAACAGGATGTACACCTGGGAATAGAATATGGGAAGATCTAGGCGCAGAAAAGGAGTTCGGAGGTTTTTCGGGATAACATTCCGGATGGTTCTGGTTATTGCCGCAGTATGCCTTCTTCTTGCGTATATTTCCTCTTACATAGACCCGGCTAAATTTTCCGTGCCGATATTTTTCGGCTTGTATTTCATTCCGATTCTAGCGGTTAATCTTCTGCTTCTTTTGATAGCGCTTATTTCGCGGAGCAAAAGCGCCTGGATTACCATTATCGCCCTGCTTCCGGCCCTGCTGTTTGCGGAAAGGTTTGTGCGTTTTGGCGGAGAAAAAGACGCAGACGGAACCAAAATCAAGATAGAAACTTACAACGTAGGGCTTTTCCGCCTGTCTAAGAACAGAATGCCCTACAAGGCAACTATGGACAGTATCTTCTGTCAAATAGGCAACTGCGATGCGGATATTGTCTGCCTCCAGGAGGTTTATCTAGACAGTCTCCAGGCTGCTAAAACACTCCTCCCTCAATACAGATGGAGAACCTATCATCTGATTTCACACCAAAACGGAAAGAGAAGCGGTAACATCATTTTCAGCCGTTACGAGATAACGAAAGGCGGAGTTATCAAGTTCAAGTCAAGTACCAACCTTTCTTTGTTTGCAGATATTGTGGTGGAGAAAGACACTTTGAGAGTTTACAACAACCATCTCCAGTCCTACGCCATTTCCCCTACCGCCCTCATCCAGAAAATAAGAAGCAAGAAAACCTTCTCGGAAGAAGTCAGCAACGAGATTATCAGCGTTCACAACAAGTTCCGCAGTTCTGTCATCCAGCGCTCCCGCCAAGTGGGTGCAGTACTGGACAACATCAACAAGAGCCCCTATCCTTATGTTGTTTGCGGAGATCTCAACGATATTCCTATGAGCTATACCTATCACAGGCTTTCGTATGGAAGAAAAGATACTTTCAAGGAAGCCGGCCACGGTTTTTCCGCAACTTTCTCTGTACTTTGGCCGCTGTTCCGCATAGACTATGTCTTCATACCTGAAGACTGGGCGGGAGTTAGCCACAAGACTATCAGATGCAATTTTTCAGACCACTATCCGGTAATCGCTGAGTTCAGCACAGGAAAATAAATTTAATGACATGGCAAGACATTCGTATAAAATGGATCCCAAGATGCTGACTCAGATAGAGAAAGCTATTGAAGTGCTGAAAAACGGCGGAGTAATCCTCTACCCTACAGACACCATCTGGGGCATTGGCTGCGACGCCACAAACCCGGAAGCGGTAAAGAAAGTCTTTGCCATAAAGCAGAGAGAAGAGAGCAAGAGTCTTGTTACTCTGGTCAGCGATCTGGATATGCTGGCACGATACGTAAAGGAAATTCCAGAAGCCGCGATTGATTTGATTGAGGTCAACGATGCTCCTATGACTATTATATACCCAGAAGCAGTAGGGCTTGCGCAAAATGTCATAGCGGAAGACGGGAGTGTTGGCATTCGGATTCCGATGAACGAGTTCTGCCGTCAGCTCTGTTTCAAACTTCGTAAACCGCTGGTTTCCACCTCGGCCAACATTTCAGGAGAGAACCCGCCCAAAGGTTTCAAAGACATATCAAAGGAAATAAAGGATGCCGTAGATTACACCGTGCATCCGTCTATGGAGGAAAAGACCTCCACTCATAAAGCCTCTCAGATTATAAAGCTCAGCTTGAGCGGCCAAATCCAGATTATCCGCAAATAGCCGTTTCATTTCATTGGCACGAAAGAAGGAGCGCTGTGCCCTCTAAGGTGCACAAAGGCCTCCGCATAGTCACACCAGTACTCCATTCCACGGAACTTTTCCATCGGGATATGCCAGTTGCCTAAAAGATCAGGCATACCCTGGCTTTCGTGGCAATAACAAGCCTCGTGTTTTTTCTCAGCTACAGAAGTAATATCCACATAGTCTGTAGGCACAAAGTTCATGCTCTGGTTTCCGCTCATGGCTTCCGCATAGAAGAGATTGAAACTGTAGCCGCTATATCTCCAGGCGTCATAAACCAATATGGAGCAATTTCTATGATCTCTATGAGTATCTATAGGCCAATGGGTTATGACCAGCTCTGGCTTTTCTTCCTCAATCACTTTAAGCATTTCGTCATACTTTTCCTTGTTAATTACGGTAGCACCATCTACCTGTGACATAAATCTGTATCTTGCTCCCGTAACCTTGCAGGCGGCTATGCATTCCTTTTCTCTGATAGCGGCCGCTTCATCTCCCGAGATTCCTTTAATTCCGGCCTCTCCTCTTGTAAGATACACACACACCACATCCCAACCAGCCTGAAGCAGAAGAATCATTGTTCCTCCCGCAATCGTCTCAGGATCATCCGGATGGGCTCCAATCACAAGAGCCTTTCTTTTCTTGCCCTTCTTGGAAGACGGAGCAGACAACTCTCCGCTCAAAGAAGAAGCGTTTAGGATTGAAGGAAGAGACAATGCCGCTGCAGAAGCTGCTACTCCGGCGGAAGTCTTAAGCCAATTTCTTCTTGATACTTTTTTCATATTGCTGTTTTATTTTAAAGACGAAAAGTAGATCTCAGAAACACCTGCAACCGCGGCGGTTTCAACCCTTAGGCGAGAAGGTCCAAGGGTTACAGGCAAAAATCCTTTCTGAAGAGCCAATTCTATTTCTCGGGCAGAAAAATCCCCTTCCGGCCCTATCATTAGCACAACCTTTAGATTATTGGCTGTATAATCGCTGAGTCTTTGGCGGATGGTTTTCTTTTCTCCCTCTTCACAGTGGGCTATCAGTTTCAGCACATCTTCCCCTAAATCACTATTAAGAAAATCGGTGACAGAAACGGCATCTTCCACAACCGGCAGACAAGACTTCAGACTTTGCTTTGTAGCCGCCAGAACCAATGCCTCAAGCCTTTCTTTCTTTACATTTGTTCTTATGGAATGTTCTGATATCAAAGGCACTATACTATCCACGCCCAGCTCCGTAGCCTTCTCCACAAACCACTCGTAGCGGTCCATATTCTTGGTAGGACAAACCGCCATCACAAGATGATAATTCCTCCGCCCTACTCCCTGGCTTTTTTCCAGAACTGCGCACTCCACAACAGCTTCACCCCTCTTGGGCAGAGTGACTGAAGAAATCTTGCAATTGTAAAGCCCGCCTTTTCCATCGATGATGAAAATGCTGTCACCTTCCTTGTGGCGCATCACCCTGGCGCAATGGTCCGCCTCCGCCCCAGAAAGAGTTATGATGGATTTCTTTATGTCGGTTGTATAGAATAGTTCCATAGGCACAAATTTACAAAATCAACGATTATTCTCCACCGCACTCCATATTAAGTTTTTCGTTAATTTTGTATCAAATATCTTTAACAATATGTCACAAGCTAAAACCACCCGATATGTCGCACTAGACGTTCTCAGGGGAATGACCGTTGCCGGAATGATTCTGGTCAACAACCCTGGCAGCTGGGGGCATATCTTCAAACCTCTCAGGCATGCCGCCTGGGCCGGATGCACTCCTACAGACCTTGTATTCCCGTTCTTCCTCTTTGTTGTTGGAGCGGCAATGGCATTTTCTTTTGCAAAATACGGAGAAAGCCTTTCAAAGGCAAGCGTCAAGAAACTTCTGATCAGGGGCGCGCTTATTTTCCTTGTTGGAGTGGCCCTGAACGCTTTTCCGTTCATCAAGCTGCCTATGGATCCGGACCACGGATTCTGGTGGAATGTGGCGGAGAAATTCAGGCATCTGAGAATCTTTGGAGTGCTGCAGAGGATTGCTATGTGCTACATTGTTGGCGGACTGCTTGCGCTGTGGCTGAAAAAGCCTAAGAAGATTGTGTGGGCAATGGTCATTTTCTCTCTGCTGGAAGTTTTGGTTCTGTGGCTTCTCCGCGACGGCCAGGGAGCTTTCCTCTTTGGCGAAACAGTTAAGGACACGATGGCGGGAAGAGCCAGCGGAGCATTTGACGTGAACTTCTTCAACGCCCTGGGCCTCAACGGAGAAAACCACGTTTACCACGGAGAAGGCTTTGCCTTCGACCCTGAAGGTTTGATTGGGGTTCTTTCCGGCTGCTGCACTGTTTTGCTGGGGTTCATCATAGGCAATATCTGCCGTACAACCCAAAACAAGATTGATGCGGTTGCAAGGCTTTTTGTCATAGGAATGATCTGCCTCGGCTTGGGAATGATTGCCAGCATCTGGCTGCCTATAGTTAAGAAAATCTGGACCGGTTCATACGTTCTTTATGCAGGTGGATGGGCAATTCTGATGCTCGGTTTCTTCGCCTACTTCATAGACGTAAAGGGCAAGGAAAAAGCCTTTACGCCTTTCAAGGCTCTTGGAATGAATCCTCTGTTCGCCTTTGTTATGGCCGGCCTGTTCTCCAAGATTCTAGGCGGTATAATCAAGTGGACCGTTCCCGCACTGCAGGACGATGGAACTATGGGAGAAAAGACCTACTCCGTTCTCAGCTGGTTCTACCAGAACTGCTGCTGCCCACTCTTCCGCTCAGACTTCTTTGGGGGCAACAACGGCAACAATGAGTTTGCATCTCTGATGTATGCCATAGTCTATGTAATTGTTTTTACTCTAATGGCTTACGCCCTCTATCGCAAGAAGATAGTTATCAAGCTTTAACTGTTCGGCGATGAAAAAGATGATAATGATAGGAGGCAAGATGGCAGACGCCATCAGATGGGACGGGGTAAACATCGCTGAGATAAGAGAACTTGCCAAAGACAAACTCCTGGAACCTCATCTTTGCATGGGGTTCCTATATCTTTTCATCGCAACACAAGACGGCATATCACAGTGCAACGAAGGCGACTGGGTAGCAAAAGACCAGGACGGCAATTGCCACGTTCTCAAGGCAGAAGAAATGTAACAATTATGGCAGAAGGAGAAAACATACTAAAGGCATTCACAATCAACAGCCTTGATGAAATAGACAAGGTTGCCGAGGATTTCATCCAGTATATCTCGGAGTCCGACCTTGAAAGCAACATCTTTGCCTTCTATGGCAAGATGGGAGCCGGCAAAACCACCTTCATCAAAGCCATATGCAAAGCCCTAGGTGTCAAAGATATAGTCAACAGTCCCTCCTTCACCATTATCAATGAATACAAAAGCAGCCGCGGTTTTTCTATCTACCACTTTGATTTCTACCGTATAAACAAACTTCAGGAAGCCTATGACATAGGCACAGAAGACTACTTTGCCGGAAGCGGCCTCTGTCTTATTGAATGGCCTGAAAAAATAGCCGAGATACTTCCGGAAGACCACATCAAAGTCACCATCACCACCAACCCAGACTTCAGCCGCACTATAGCAGTTTCACAGGCTTAACATCATTGCCTTATAAGAAAAACTACAGAATTGAAAGAAATATATACCACTTAAAAACAACGCACATTCATCAGGGTTTGAAAAAGATAAACGATGCCTCTGAATTAGCTTACAACTAGCCTGTTGAAAATCTTTAAAAGAAGAAGTAACCTTGCGGCTTTCTATGCCTTCCTAATGAAAAATCATTATGTTTGAATAAAGTCTCGCAATCTGTTTCTTCTATACCATTCTCCAATTACCAAACTCAAATAACAAAAAGACAGCTATTTTAATATAATCGTTTCAAATAAACTATTAATTAAGTTAGGTATAGAGACGGGTTCGTCCTTCTCTTCTTTTTCGATCGAATTATTAATTATAGTGTCGGCCTCTTCAGCACCACTATACTATGATTTGTATTAAACTCAATATTGTTCATCCAGTAAAGCTTGTGCGCGATATTCATCTTTTACCAAATCGAAAATCCCTACTAAATTAAATACATAATCACTAGAGAACTTCTTATCGCAAAGGATTTCCACATCTTGATAACTGATTTCGTTTGTTCTCTCATTGACATAAACAACGAAAGGCAAATAAAACGACTTATCAAGATTCTCTGTTTTGCCAGCTTTCTTCAAGCTTTGACGTACTTCTTCGTCTGCTGATATTTCACAAAGAATCAAATATTTTTCATATCCTGATGGAGCAGATAATCCTTGCTCATTTCTGATACACTTTATCTCTAGCCTATCCGCTAATAATAATCTCTTGTCAGACTCATGATCTATGTGGAAATAGCTATAAAAATTATTCTTCTCCATAAACTCACGAGCCAAACCCTCTACGATATCTTCATCCAAGGTGTTTTCAAAAGAACAACTTGAAATAGATATACAAACAGAACAAAAACAAAAAAAAGCTAATAATCTTTTCATGATTCTTGATATTTTAATTAACATAATTGTTGACAGCAGTTGATAATTACACAACTCTCATTTTATAAACACAGGAATTTCTTGTGGAACAAATGCCAATATGTCCACATTTTCCCCACTGGAGAACTAGGATGATAAACACACATTGCGGGTATTTGTTTGCCTTTAATATTATATGTCCAAACTTCTGTGCTATCTATTTGATGAGACTTATGATCATATTCAAAAGTATCTATCTCTATATAATTTTCATATCCATCCCACCCGGGTAATTCTTGATACAATCTTTTGCCCCAAACGATTATACAATCTGGAAGGTAAGTTTCCAGAACTTCTTTGAAAGCACCTTCATTATCTTCTTTTTGAGGCAAAAGAGCCTGTCGAGGACCTTTCTGATATTGTTGTATATAGTTATAGAACACTATACTGTTCCAAAAATCAAATCTTTCTTCAGAGCTTAATTCTTTTCCCATTACCGCTCTTTCAAAACAAAGAAATGTTTGTTGATAATGTTTTCCCCTGTAATCGTTGATGAATTCATCTATGACATCCAAAGTGTCATTCGAATCTGCCCCCGCGTTTGGTTTATCGCAATAGTGGCTTTCTCCCAAGACAAGGACTTTTTTCCCAAAGATTCCTCCTGTAGCATAATTACAGCCTACCCATGGTTTAAACTTTACATATTTCATAATTTGAGTGTTTCCGACAGAGCTCCGGAGCCGATTTGCTATAAAGAAAGTGTGGAGCCCTTCGTTTATCTAGATGAGGTTCTGGTAAACCCGACAGAGATAAACAACACTCCACACCGAATATGGTTTGCCCTATTGGTACGACAATCCATACACAGTGAAAGTCATTGCTTCTTCCCTCTGTCTAAGAAATTTACCAGATTTCATCTAGGGATAAAGCGAAACACTTTCATCAATATGTCATAGCCGCTTGCGGCGGCTACTTTACAAATATAGGAATAATTTATGAGTTATCGGGGCGCTTGAACTTTTTTAGGGGGGCGGACATAGTCAATTTTACCGTTTGGTTTGGAAAAGGAATATTGGTCACTATATATTTGCCTTAAATGGAAAATGAAATATATTTATTACATTTGCGATGAGGAAAATTTATTGGAGCAAAGACTATGAGGATTTCTTCAAGTCAATTGACAAAAAAGTCCAAAAGAAGATTGATTACATATTGCAAGTTATTAAAACCAAGAAAGTTGTACACTCAAAATTTGTCAAAAAACTTGTAAAAACGCCTTATTATGAAATGAGAATTTCAGTATGCAAAGAATATCGGGTGATCTTGTTTGCCGCAGACAATCCTGATTTTACAAAAGCTACTGAAGTTTATCTTCTGAATGGATTTATTAAAAAGTCTTCCAAAGACTATAAAAAACAAATTGCAATAGCTGATAAAATAACGGAAAACCTGTTTAATCAATAATCATATGAGAAGCAAATATAAATATGAGGATATTGTCATTGACAAAAAGAAACTAGCTGGCTTGAAGTCTTTTGATGAACACCTGGATGAAGAATATGGCCCGGTTGGTTCTCCTGCCAGAGATGAATTTGAGGCAAAAGCCTTGGCTTGGTATTATGCAGAATGTCTTAAAGATGCCAGGAAAAAGGCGGGACTTACGCAACAGCAGGTTGCAGACAGAATAGGAAAGAAGCGGACATATGTATCTTTGATTGAACGCGGACAAACAGACCTTCAGTTATCTACATTTCTTCTTATGTGCGTGGCCGTTGGAGCACAGCTATCATTTACCTATTAACTCCTTATTAAACAATTTTAGGGGGCGGACATCGTCAATTTTACCGTTTGGCATTCGCCTTATTTCTTATCAAGATATATTCGCCTGAATTATTTTAAACAGGTGAAATATGTTGTGTAAAGTTTATTGTGCGTGCTGTAACGGGCTGGAGGTTACGACCGTTACTGTGGAGGTAAGCGTGACAGACGGCATCAGGTTCTTTCTGGTGGGTCTCCCGGACAATGCGGTAAAAGAAAGCCAGCAAAGGATAGAAAGCGCCTTGCAATGCTACGGGTTCCGAATTCCAGGAAAAAGAATAACCATAAATCTGGCACCCGCGAATATCAGGAAGGAAGGATCTGCGTTTGATGTTCCGATTGCCGTTGGAATTTTATGCGCATCCAGACAGCTGGATGAAAGCGTAGGAGAGAAGCTGAAGGATTTTATCATACTCGGAGAATTGGCCCTGGACGGAAATCTCAGGGATATCCCGGGAGCGCTTCCAATCATAATCCACGCAATGGAGCAAGGATTCAAGGCTTGTATACTGCCGCCGGGCTCAGCGATGGAAGGGGCTGAGATAGAGGGAATAACTGTTTATTCGGCACAAAATTTCAGGGATGTGCTGGAGATTCTGATGAATCCGGAAGAAAGCTGCAGCAAGATAATCACATCGCAGAGTATTAAACAAGAAGCAATTATCGCCGATGAAGACAGCCTCAACTATGATTTTGCACAGGTCAAGGGGCAGATGGCTGCAAAGAGAGGACTGGAGATAGCTGCGGCTGGAGGACATAATATTCTGCTAAGCGGTTCACAGGGAAGCGGCAAGACTTTTATGGCAAAATGCCTTAGGGGAATTCTTCCGCCTATGTCTAAGGAAGAGGCCATACAAACCAGCAATATCTACTCTGTAGCTGGACTGCTTGGAGCGGAATCTTCCAAGGAACATCACAGCGGCGGACTTCTCCGCAACCGCCCCTTCCGCTCTCCGCATCATTCCATCACGCCACAAGCGCTGATTGGAGGCGGCAGCAAAGGTCTTCCCGGGGAAATTTCTCTCTCCCATCATGGCGTTCTCTTTCTTGATGAATTCGCAGAATTTGATCGCAGGTGCATAGAGGTTCTGCGTCAGCCGCTTGAAGACGGAGTGGTGCAGATCAGCCGAGTCAAGGGGAAGCATTTCTACCCGGCCCGTTTTATGTTGGTGGCCGCAATGAATCCCTGCCCGTGCGGCAATCTCTATGAAGAAGGCGGAAAGTGCAAATGCTCTTCCTCGGCGATGATGCGATATCGGAGCCGAATATCCGGTCCAATTCTCGATAGAATTGATATTCAGCTTGTTGTGCGCGCAGTTAAAGCGGGGGATCTTGTGTTTTCCTCCGGTAGAAAAGAAGAATCCAGCCGCATAATCGCAGAGAGAGTCAAAAAGGCCCGGCAAATCCAGATGGATAGATACAAGGCAAAAAACGAAAGCTTTTATACCAATGCAGCGATAACACCATCTAGGCTTGCGGTCTATTGCAAGCTATCCTCTTTAGACGAAAAACTTGTAGAAGCATTTGTCAACAAGTTTGGAATAAGCGCGAGGGGCTACACCAGAATCCTTAAGATTGCCAGAACTGTTGCAGATCTTGAAGGAGCCGAAAAGATAAATACCGCCCATCTGTCCGAAGCCTTCAATCTCCGCTGCCCAGACAAAAACGAAATGATGCTGTAGAAGAAAATCTTTTTGTATTTTCGCAATCTATATGGTTTTCAAGATTGCGGACAACATAATTTCACCTCTGGGAAGGACCTCGGAGCAGAATTTCCGGGCTGTTAAGTCTGGGAAAAGCGCCCTGGCCTTTCACTCTTTGCCTGGGCTGAAAGAGAGCGTATTTGCTTCCTTGTTCAGTTCTAGTAACAGGGAAAGTCTGCGAATTGATGGACTGAGCCGGTTTGAATCTCTAGTTTACCGGTCTGCTTTCCAGGCTCTTGATGACTCTGCTGGAGTTTTTGACATTGCTGGAAAAGATGTGGTGTTTGTCCTTGGAACAACCAAAGGCAATATTGAGCTTTTGGATGGCAATGCGGGAGAAGAAGATCTTCTGCCAGGAAAGAGCGCGGAGAGGATTTGCTCCCGTCTTGGAATTACTACAACCCCTATCGTGGTCTGTAATGCATGCATATCTGGTTTAAGCTCCATTGTTCTGGCATCAAGGCTTTTGGAATCCGAATTATTCAAATACGCCATAGTCTGCGGAGCTGATGTCCTAGGGAGATTTATTACCTCTGGATTCCAGGCTCTGAAGACTCTTTCAGACGAAGCCTGCAGGCCGTTTGACATAGAACGCTGCGGAATGAATCTGGGAGAAGCCGCCGCAACCATTGTGCTCTCTTCCAAGCCTAAGGCAGAAAAGCCTTGGACCATCGAGGCCGGAGCGGTTAGAAACGACGCTCACAACCCAACTGCTCCTTCTCCAAAAGGAGATGGAGCTTATCTTGCCATATCACAAGTTCTGGAAGGATACCCAGTTCAGCGATTGGCTTTGGTCAATGCTCACGGAACATCTTCTTTGTTTATGGACCAAATGGAAAGTGTAGCGCTGGAAAGATCCGGCCTTTTGGATGTTCCTGTCAACAGCCTGAAAGGTTATTTCGGCCATACGCTTGGAGCCGCCGGAATTCTGGAGACAATCATCACGATGAAGGCTCTGGATGAAGATCTTGTTCTGGGAACAAAAGGTTTTGAAGAACTTGGAGTAAGCTCCCCGATTAAGGTAAGCCATGAGCAGATTTCCGCTGAAGGGAAGAAGGCTTTTGTGAAGACGGTGTCTGGCTTTGGCGGCGCAAATGCTGCTATTCTAGCAACTTGCGATTCGAATAATTCGAGTAGGACTTTTATCTCCCCGCTTTTGAGAAAAACCAGAAGAGTGAGGATCTCTCCAGAAGGCGCTTGGGTAGACGGTACCGCCTTAAGCATTCCGGAAGGATTGGGTGGCAAAGAGATTCTCTCGTTGCTGTATAAGGAAAAGGTGGGCAATTATCCGCAGTTCTACAAGATGGACCTTCTGAGCCGTTTGGGATTCATTGCATCAGAGCTTCTGCTGGAGAATGACAGATGTGAAGGAACCGATTCGAGGGCTGTGATTTTCTTTAACCGGTCTTCCTCCCTCAAGACAGACAGAAAGTATCTGGAAACTATTGCTGAAGACTATTATTTCCCGAGCCCGTCTCTGTTTGTCTATACGCTTCCGAACATAATAACCGGAGAGATTGCCATCCGCAACAAATACAACGGAGAAACGTCTTTCTATATACTTCCGGAAAGAGACGAAAAGACAATGGAGAGGGTTTTGAGAGCCGCATTCTTAGACAAAAAGACCAAGAGCGCTATCGCGGGATGGCTGGACTGCTGTGGGGAAAACGACTTTGAGGCAGATATTTACATCGTTAAAAAAGAAGATTAAAGATATATGAAAGAGAGAATTAGAGAGATTCTGGAAGAAGCTCTTCCGCTTGTGGACTTGGATTCCGATTTCCTTTTCAGGGAGCTGGATTCTCTTGGAGTTGCCACCATCCTGATGAAACTGTCTGAAGAATATTCCATAAAACTCGACGCTAAAGACGCCACGCCCAAAAACCTGAAATCTCTGGATTCTCTTGAGGCGATGGTGAAAAGCAAATTGGAGAAATGAGGCTCGTAGATTATCTTCACCAAAACGCCAGGCTTTATCCGGATAAAACTGCTGCTATCTGCGGCGGAGAAAAGATTTCTTACAAGGAACTTTCAAAAAAAGTTCTAGAAAGATCTTCTTCCTACAAAAGCGGCCAGGTTGTTCCGTTCAAGTCTTCGCAATCAATTGATTTCCTTATAACTTACTTTGCCATTCATCAAGCCGGAGGCGTAGCCGCACCGCTTGAGGGCGACATTCCGGAAAACCGGTTCGGGGAGATTTCGGAGATTCTTTCCGCCAGCATAGTTCCAGACGGAACTGCAGATATTCTCTACACCACAGGAACTACGGGAAAGTCCAAAGGCGTAATGATAAGCCACAAGACTATCATAGCAGATGCCGAAAACCTGATAGAAGGCCAGGGATTTTCGCACGACCTTCTGTTCATAATTAGCGGACCGTTGAACCATATAGGAAGCCTTTCAAAAATTTTCCCTGTTACTATGCAGGGAGCTACTCTTTACATCCTAGAGGGGATGAAGGATCTTGATAAGTTTTTCCAGGCGCTGGATTATCCGGCAGCAAAAGCCGCAACTTTCTTTGTTCCGGCTACTATCAGGATGCTGTTGATGTTCAGCGGAGACAGGCTGGCAAAATATGCGGACAAGATAGATTTCATAGAGTCCGGAGCCGCTCCGTTGGCGCACTCAGATATGCTGAAACTATGCGAGGTCCTTCCAAAGACCAGACTCTACAACACATACGCTTCTACGGAAACCGGTATCATCTCCACCTACAATTTCAACGACGGGCAGTGCATACCAGGATGTCTGGGAAAGCCTATGAGCCATTCCAGAATCATCATCACCCCAGAAGGGAAAATCTCCTGCACCGGAGATACCCTTATGAGCGGATATGTCAACGATCCAGACCTTACCGCTTCCGTTCTGAAAGACAATACAATATACACTTCAGACATCGGCGAGCTTGATGAAAGGGGAAGACTTAACCTAAAAGGCAGAGAAACAGATGTAATCAATGTTGGCGGCTTCAAGGTATCCCCTTCTGAAGTGGAAGATGCCGCGATGTCTTTCCCGGGACTGAAAGACTGCATCTGCATCGGAGTGCCTCATCCAATTACAGGAATGGCCCTTAAACTTATCGTTGAACTTGAAAATAGCCGCAGACTGGACAAGTCGAGCCTGGCCAAGTATCTCAAGGGCAAGCTAGAACTGTATAAGGTTCCTTTGCTATATGAACAGTCTTCGGCAATAAAGCGCACTTTCAACGGAAAACTCGACAGAAAATTTTATAATTCACAAAAAATATGAAACTCAAATTTATGTTATCAGCACTTTGCTTTGCGGCGTTGACAGCCGGATGCACAGGCGGAAAATTATCTTCCGGCCTGAACTTAGCCAACATGAACGATTCTATAGCTCCTGGCGAGGACTTCTACGAGTACTGCGCCGGCGGATGGATGAAAGCTAATCCGCTCAAGCCTGAGTATGCAAGCTATGGTCAGTTCAACGAACTTGCAGACAATAACGAGCTCCAGCTCAAGGAGATGTTTGAGGAATACGCAAACAATCCTCAGGAGAAGGGTACGCTTGGCCAGAAGATCGGCAGCATCTACCGTATGGCTATGGACTCCGTCAAGAGGAACGAGGACGGCTACAAGCCTATTATGAAAGACCTTGAGTATGTTCGCAACATCGCAAATCGCGAAGATTACCAGATAGCCAATGCAGTTCTTGGAAAGAAGGGCGTTGACATTGCTATGTTCTCCATCTACTGCGACGCAGACCTTTCCGATGCCGAGAACAACCTCGTTCAGACTTATCAGGGCGGTCTCGGACTCGGGAACAAAGACTATTACCTGAACGACGACGAGGCTTCCAAGAAGATTATGGAAGCATACAAGACTCTCATCTGCAAGCTCTTTACTATGGTGGGCTATTCAGAAGACGAAGCTAAGGCCAAGATGGAGAACATCCTTTCCATAGAGTACAGGATTGCAAGAGCATCCAAGAGCAGGACCGAGCTTAGAGACGTTCCTAACAACTTCCACAAGATGAGCTATGCAGACCTCAAGAAGTATTATCCTGGCATTATGTGGGACGATGTTCTCAAGGGCATTGGCTATCCGGAAATAGACAGCATTTCCGTAGGCCAGCCAGATCAGCTTAAAGAGGTTGAAAGAATCCTCAACGAAGTTCCTCTGCAGGCCCTGAAGGACTATGCAGAAATCGGAGTTATTTATGGTGCCACAAGTATGCTCAGCGATGATTTCCGCGCTGTTGCGTTTGAGTTCAGCCAGGTTATGAGCGGAGCCCAGGAAGACAAGCCAAGATGGAAGAGAGCCGTAGGCGCAGTCAACGGAGTTCTCGGAATGCCAGTGGGCAAACTCTACGTTGAGAAATATTTCCCTGAAAGCAGCAAGCAGCGTATGCTTACCCTTGTCAACAACCTCAAGGATGCTCTGCACCAGAGGATTGAGCAGCTCGAGTGGATGAGCGACTCCACCAAGCAGCAGGCTTACGACAAGCTCTCCAACTTCATCGTGAAGATCGGATATCCAGACACCTGGAGAGACTACTCAAAACTCCAGATAGACGACACACTTTCTTACTACGAGAATATGTGCAACGCTTCCGAGTTCTACATTGCAGACATGATAGACCGCAAGGTTGGAAAGCCTGTAGACAAGACTGAGTGGCTTATGACTCCTCAGACTATCAACGCATACTACAATCCTACCACCAACGAAATCTGCTTCCCGGCAGGCATTCTCCAGCCGCCATTCTTCAACCCGGCAGCAGATGATGCAGCAAACTACGGAGCAATCGGAGTTGTAATCGGCCACGAGATGAGCCACGGTTTCGACGACCAGGGCAGCCTTTTCGACAAGAACGGCAATATGCACAACTGGTGGACAGTAGAAGACAAGGCCAAGTTCGACGAGAGAACCAAGGTTCTTGCAGACTTCTTCTCTACCCAGGAAGTTCTTCCGGGAGTATTCATCAACGGAAAGCTCACCCTCGGAGAGAACATCGGTGACAACGGCGGTCTTCACATAGCTTACCAAGCCTTCCAGAACGCTATGAAGCAGAACCCTCTGGAAGAGAAAGACGGCTTCACTCCTGAACAGAGATTCTTCATCTCCTACGGTTTCATCTGGGCGGCAAACTTCAGGGAAGAGTATATCCGCAACCAGACCCTAAACGACCCTCACTCCAATGCCAAGTTCAGGGTAAACGCAGCCCTTCCTCACATCGATGAGTGGTATGAAGCTTTCGGCATCAAGGAAGGCGACAAGCTCTACCTCGCTCCTGAAAAGAGAGCCCGTATCTGGTAAAACATTATTGCTCAGCAATGAAAAAAGTCGGTCTGATATCTGATACTCACGGCTACTTTGGAGCTGAGCTTAAAGATTTTCTCAAAGACGTGGATGTTGTCCTTCACTGCGGTGACTGGGGCAACATCCGCACTTTTGAGGAAGTCTCTTCCTTCAAGCCGGTTATAGGAGTTTACGGCAACTGCGACGACACCGACATCCGCCTTGAAGTTCCCCTTTACCAGCACTTCAAACTAGAAGATCTGGACTGCCTGATGATCCACATAGGAGGATATCCCGCAAGATACGACTACAGAGCCTATCAGCTCATAAACCAAATCCATCCAGACATTTTCTTCTGCGGTCACTCCCACATCCTCCGCGTTATGAACGATCCGCACTATTTCTCAAAAGAAGAGCCTGAAAGAAAAATGATGGTGATGAATCCCGGCGCCTGCGGGCAGATGGGATTCCACAACGTAAGAACGGCCCTCCGCTTTACTGTGGAAGGCTGCAACATCTCAGACCTTGAACTCGGCCAGTGGCCCCGCTAATTATTTGTAGAGCAGGAACGGTGCTCGCTCTTTCTTGAAAGCCTTGACGTCTTTCTGCCAGGAATCCTGGAGTTCAACAGCAAGCTTGCCGGCATTGCAGCCTTGGTAGGAGGCTTTTTCTATAATGGTCTTTCTGACTTGGGTATTTCCGATTTCCAGCTCGAACATTCTGGTGAAAAATTCATCGCCCTTGCTTCCGCAGCCAATATATGCATCTATGATGTAGGTAAGGTTGACCTTTCCGTCGTTGATGCGGTTGATTGGAATATCGGCAAGAGATACTCCCGTACACTCTTTGTCCAGAAGAGGAGGATTCTTGGCGCCGGCAACGCTTCTAGGAGTGAACTTGTATTCTGCCGGAACCCTGGCGTCTGTTCCATAGGCGCTTCTGCCCTGGAAAGATGTGGTTGCCATATCCGGGGCTCCGTAGATTTGGAACGGAACAGCGGTTCCCCTTCCAAGGCTAATTTTGGTGCCTTCAAAGTAACAGGTTGAAGGATAAAGATATACACTGCGCATATTAGGAAGATTCGGCGATGGCTTTACAGGAAGGCGGTAGTGAGAGTCTCGCCTGTAGTTTTTGCACTTGATTACTGTAAGGTCACATTTTAGGCTTGGATCGGGTTCCCAGGTTTCCTTGGAAGGGAAATTGAGCCAGCCCTTCTCGTTTGCCATATAGGCCAGTTCTCCCATAGTCATTCCGTGGGCTACAGGTATCGGAAGTCCGCCTACTCCGCTCTTGAACTTGCGTTCCAGCATAGGGCCGTCGGTGAGGAATCCTATAGGGTTAGGCCTGTCCAGAACAATGAAAGGAATGTTGAAAGCAGCGCATTTTCCCATCATCTTTATCATCGTTACATAGTAGGTGTAGAATCTTACTCCAACATCCTGAAGATCAAAGAGCATTATGTCAAAGCCTTCCATTAGCTCCTGATCTGTCATCTTGGCTCCGTAAAGAGAGCGGATAGGAATGCCGGTTCTGATGTCTACGCTGGAAGAAACGTGTTCACCTGCATCTGCGGTTCCCCTGAATCCGTGTTCTGGACTCATAAGGCACACAACATTTACATCCAGGCTCAGCAGAGTATCCAGAACGTGTGTATAAAGACTCATAGGCACCTTGTCCATAGCGTCTTTCCCGTCGCTGACCAAAAGTTCCATAGGAATCTCCTTGCCGGCCTTGAGCATAATGCCGGTCTGGTTGGAAAGAAGGCAGACTCTTTTTCCCTGGAGCAGAGGAAGGTATTCGTCGATGGATGCTGCGCCAGGCTGGATGGTGCCGTCATATGCCCAAAGGTAATCTGGCCTGAATGGATCTCTTACCTGAGAATCAGAAGAATTCTTTATCGCAGAGCATCTGCAAAAAAACATAGACACTAAAGCCGTCATTGCCAGCGGCATAAATACTTTAAGGATACTCTTCATAACTGAAAAATGGTTGGTTTTCAATGCTTTTCAAGGACAGATACGATTTTGTCCGTAGCGCCGAGATTCTTTTCTACATACTGGCGGCAGCTGCGGCCTCTGAAATCGCGGAGTTCACTGTCTTTTACATAGTTATCCAGAACCTGGTAAAGCTCTGAGGCGTTTGAGACGCTGGTAGCGCCATTGCATTCAATTAGATCTATTGCTTCCTTGAATTTCTTGTAATTCGGACCGAAAGCCAGCGGAACTCCGTAAACGGCAGCCTCAAGAGTGTTGTGGATGCCCACTCCGAATCCACCTCCGATGTATGCGAAATCTGCATAGCGGTACAGGGAAGAAAGGATGCCTATGCAGTCTATCACAAGCACTCTCTTGCCCTCTGCAAAAGACGGGGCGGACTCGCTGACAGTCTCTCTGAGGGCATCGTCTTCTATTTCAGAATACCTTATGGTTCCGTAAGACGAGTAAACGTCCAGAACCTGATCTATCCTTTCCTTGTGAATTTCGTGAGGAGCAACTATGAGTTTAACCTTGGAGAAATTTTTCATCACCTCAGCGATGATTTCGTCATCCGGAAGCCAGCTGCTGCCGGCAACTATAGTAAATCCGTCTTTGGCGAAAGCTGCTATGACAGGAAAATCCTTGCTCTGGGAAGCAATCTTCTCCACTCTGTCGAAACGAGTGTCTCCCGCGATTATAACATTGTCTTTAATTCCGATACCCTCAAGGTTTTTTGCAGATTCTTCATCCTGGACAAAAATCACCTTGATGCACTTTAGCATACCGCGGAAAAAGCAACCCCACCATTTGAAAAAAGGCTGCCAGGAGCGGAAAATCGCTGAGACAAGATAGATTTCGCAACCGGCTTTCTTTGCCTGGCGGATAAGATTGTTCCAAAGGTCGTATTTAGTGAATATCAGTTTCTTAGGCTTAACGGCACGGACAATTCTGCGGGCATTGGAAATGGTATCCAGAGGAAGATAGAACACCCAGTCTGCCAGAGAATAATTCTTTCTAAGCTCATAGCCGCTCGGAGAAAAGAACGTAAGAAGAATCCTGGTTTGAGGACAAGAACCCTTGTACCACTCTATGAGCGGACGAGCCTGCTCAAATTCTCCTACGGAAGAGCAGTGGAACCATATGACTTCGTCTTTCACTCCGGAGAAAGTTTCTTCTATTTTAGGCACAAGCCCCCTTCTTCCGTTTAGAAAGGCTCGAATCTTCTTGCTGAAAAGGGAGGCCACCCAAATGCCGGGGAAGGCCATCCACATTCCTATACTGTATAAAAAGCTCATTGAATAAGTTGCAATTTTCAAAATTAGTGATTTTTTCCAAATTTCAGTAAATTGCACCCCAAGAGCGATGATTCCTTAGGCGATGAAAGGCACGTTTCAAATAACTGGAGAATATTGGCAGCTGATGCTCAGAGTTTTCCGCAAGCCGGAAAAGTGGAGCATATTCTGGAAGCAATTCTGGAAGGAATCGCAGAAACTGATCATAGGCTCTTTGGTTCTGGTATTCATCATTTCCCTGGCAGTAGGAGGAGTTCTCTGTCTGCAGACGGCCAATAATCTGGAAAGCCCGCTGATTCCAAAGTATTACGTGGGAGTAATGGCCAGAGAAAGTCTTGTTCTGGAATTCTGTTCAACGATGGTTGCCCTTATTCTGGCAGGCAAAATGGGCTCAAGCATTTCTTCAGAGATTGGAAGCATGAGGATTACCGAGCAGATAGACGCTATGGAAATAATGGGCGTAAATTCCGCCAATTTCCTTATCCTTCCAAAAATCACGTCCGCCACGGTATTCAGTCCTCTTATGATGCTGATGAGTTTTATCATTGGCCTTATCGGAGGAGGAGTGCTGATAGCCCTTACTGGAATCATCACTTTAGCCCAGTACATAGAAGGCCTGCAGTATGCCTTTAACCAGTGGTATATCTTCTACAGCATGATCAAGATGTCTGTGTTCTGCTTCTTGATAACCAGCGTATCAGCCTATTACGGATACTATGCAAAAGGAGGTTCCCTTGGCGTGGGAAAATCTAGCACCCAAGCTATAGTAACTATCTGCATGCTGATCCTGATATTCGACCTGATACTTACCAAACTCCTGCTCTGATTCTGGCGGGCTAATAGATTCACTGACAATGATAGAAGTTAAGGGACTATACAAGGAATTCGACGGCAAGATGGTACTTGAAGACATAAACATCAAGTTCCAGCCTGGCGAATGTTCCCTAATCATCGGAGCCAGCGGAAGCGGAAAGACGGTTTTGCTGAAAAACCTCGTGGGGCTGTATGAGCCTACTAGCGGAGAAATCCTTTACGGCGGCAGCAACTTCAACAATATGAAGATGGAGGAAAAGAAACAATTCCGCAGAGAAATGGGAATGCTCTTCCAGGAAAGCGCCTTGTTTGATTTCGCCACCGTTCAGGAAAACGTGATGTTCCCTCTGGACTTCTTTACAGACTGGAGTTTTGAGCAAAAACTTGAAAGGGTGAATTTCTGCCTGCGTAGAGTCAATCTGGAAAATGTGAACAATCTTTATCCGAACCAGATATCAGGCGGAATGCAGAAAAGGGTGGGTATTGCAAGAGCCATTGCCACAAATCCAAAATATCTGTTCTGCGACGAGCCAAATTCTGGCCTGGATCCAACAACATCTATTGTCATAGACCGCTTGATTCAGGAAATTACCAGGGAGTACAAGATTACTACAGTAATCAACACCCACGACATGAACTCCGTTATGGAAATCGGAGATCACATTGGTTTTATCCACAAGGGAAGACTTGTCTGGGAAGGAAACAACAAGGAGATAATGGATTCAGACTGCCAGCCTCTCAACGATTTTGTCTTTGCCAACAACCTGGCCCGGCAGCTCAAGAAAAACAAATAAGCATTGCGCTATTTCAAATGGAAGCGGATACCGGCCTGAGCCTCAAACTGAAGAGGATGGTCTGTACGTATGCTTGCAGGAAGATCTGAATCAAAGTAGTAGGTTACGCCTGGCTCAAGATAAAAGCCTACGTTCTTGCCTTTTCCAAAACGATACTCCATTCCGGCAACAGCCTTGGTGGAGAACTGGATGCCCTTAACATAGGAATCGCTAGTCTTGCCGTTTCCGGCTGCTGACTTCATCTGGTATGTAACCTTGACTCCCTTTTCTGCAGCTCCGCCTGCTGCGGCATAGAAATCAAGATTGCCTGAGTTTCCGAGATTGAAATATACGTTTACAGGAATGCCTACATAGTGTACGCCTTGCTTGATGTCATAGTATATGCCGTTGATAAGGCCGTTGTATTTGCTGTGAAGGTATGAGTAGCTTACGCCTGTTCCAACGGTAACCACATCGCTGACCTTGTAGCTTACGCCAATGGCGAAATTCAGAGGCAGGGAGTATTTAGTCTCCGATATCTGCTGAACCTGCGGAGCGGAAGAATACTGAATGTATCCGAACTCTGAAGCCACAGCCTTTATCATGCTTGAGGAAGGCCCCTCAACCTTTCCCCTTCCGGAGAAGTTGGATGAAGCAGAGAAAGCAAATCTGTTGCTCCGCGATGGCGTCTTGTAGTATTCCTTCTCGTATGTCTTCTTAAATGTTGTCTTAGTGTCAGAAACCTTTTTTGAATCTGCCTTTTTCTCAGGTTCATTGGCCTGAATTGTTGTTTTAGTTTCAGCCGGAGTTTCTACCTGAGTTTCTTCCGTTTTTGTTTCAATCGTTATGCTTTCTGGCTCGGTTGGGGTATCAGTAGTCGCCTGTGGTGTTTCCTCCTCAGAAATACCCTGCTGGCCGGACACTTTTTGAGTGCCCGAATAAGCCAGCACAGGCATCTGAGCCTCCTTCTCCCGGCTTGGGGACTCTGCACTTTCTATAGCCCCGTTCCCGTCTGCAAGAGTTGTAGTTTTTTCAATAGGTTTAATTTCAGGCTGGAATGGGGATGGTGAAGAGGAAGGCGATCTGAGTAGGAAAAAGGCCGCCACGGCTGCTGCAACAGCTGCCGGAACCGCCCACCAGAGGAATCCTCCCTTAGGAGCGGCAGAAGGCAGATTGGAAGAAATGCCCTCCCACAGAGAAGATTTCTCATCCTCTGTCAGAGACCATTTCTTGCCGAGGTCCTTTTCCAATATGTCTTTAAACTGTTTCAATTCTCTATAATTTTAGACACGTTATTTCATCTTCTTGAGCCTTTCCTGCAACCAAACCCTCGCGCGGCTAAGCTGGGAGCGGCATCCACCTTCACTCAGAGACAGCATCTGGGCTATTTCCTTGTGGGAATAACCCTCAATGGCATAGAGGTTGAACACCGTCCTGAACCCTTCCGGCATAGATACAATCAGCTCCATAAGCTTGTCTGCATCCAGTTGGGCCGTCTCCTGAGGATCCAGCTCCAGGGAAGTCTCAGCCTTGGCGGATTCTCCGTCTATCTGCACCGTTTGCTTGAGGATGTCGTTCTTGCGGATCTGCATAAGGCAGGCGGTAACAAATATGCGCCTTGCCCAACCTTCGAACAAACCTTCTCCGCGGTAGTCATCCAACTTGGAAAAAAGAGTGATAAAACCATCGTGAAGCACATCTTTGGCTTTTTCCCTTTCTCCCATATAGCGCAGACAAACGGGGAACATCCTCATAGAGAGCCTGTCATAAAGCTCCCTCTGCGCCTTTCTGTCCTGCTTGCGGCAGCGTGCCACAAGGTTGGAATAAGGATCCGGCTGTTCCCGTGTCTTTTTGTTGTCTGACATTAAGATGCAATTTGCCGCTCTCTTGTTGCAGCGGAAAAGCAAATTTAGCACATTATTTGTTAATTTTGTCTCTGTCATGAGACGGTTGAGTGCAATAATGCTTCTTTGCGTTCTGGCGGGCGCCATTCATTCTGCCCTTTTGGCCCAGGACATCAAATCCATATCCAGAAGCGATTCCTGCATGATTGCAGCGCAGCTGGCATATACCAACCATCAGGCAGACAGCGTAAAGAGCCTGTGCCGCCAGGCCATTGAGTTCAATCCCCAAAACGACGCCGCCTATTATATGCTGGCTAAGGTAGCTTTGGTGGAGATGAACCTTGAAGAAGCCGAAAAAAATCTCACCGCTGCTGTAGGCATAGACTCTTCCAACTATTATTACCTGGCAACTCTGGGTGCGCTGTATATGCAGAACAGCGATACTCCAGCCGCCATAAAGCTTTTTGAAAAGCTGGTGGAGATGTTTCCCTCCAGAAGCGAGCCTTATCTTAGCCTTATCAACCTTTATGTGCCAAGAGGAATGCAGGACAAGGCCCTTGCCCTGGCAGACAAGCTGGAGCAGAAAACCGGCCCGAACGAGGCTGCCGTTATGACGCGGTTCAGAATTTACTCTTCCCAGGGTAAAGATGAACAGGCTGTCCAGGCTCTCATAGACGCAGACAACAAGATGCCTAATCCGGAGTATGAAGCCTACATAGCTGACATTTACGCGGGAGGCGGAAAAGACTCTTTGGCTCTCGTCTGGTACAATAAGGCTCTGGAGATGGAATCAGACTATGTTCCCGCCATTTACGGCAAGATGCAGACCTACCGCAGGCAGAAAAACTACGGAATGTACCTGATCTATCTGAAATCTTTCCTGGGAAACCGCGACGCTGACGCCGGAATAAAGAAGGCCCATCTGGAAGAAGCAATGAAGAATCCAGTATTCTACCAGCAGTATCGCGAGGGAATGGCAGACTGCCTGATGGCTCTGGCAAAGGCCAATCCCGCAGACAGCAGCGCCGCCATAACCAGCGCTATCTACCTGTCTCGCAGCGGTGAAACCCAAAAGGCCGGCAAGGTCCTCAGCGATATTCTGGAATATTATCCGGAAGACCCTTATCTAAGAGGAAATATGCTGAGTTTCCTCTACAGCGCCCAGAACTGGGAGAGGCTGGAAACTTTTGTTGACTCATCAATGGCCCTATTCCCGGACCAGGCCCCGGATCTTTTCCAATTCAAAGGAATAGCCCAGTACAATCTCAATAAATACGACGAAGCCATCGCGACATTCCTTTCCCAGGAAAAGGCTGTAAGGAAACAGAAAGACACATCTCTCCTGCTCCAGATTTATTCTCTGGTAGGAGATATGTACCATAGCAAAAAAGAAGACAAGACCGCTTTCAAGTATTATGACAAGGCTCTGAAGCTGAACCCTAAAGATCCTGGTGTCCTGAATAATTACGCCTGGTATCTGGCAACGGGAAATCCAGGGAAGATGCCAAGGGAAAAGGATCTCCAGAAAGCTGTGCGGATGGCAAAGGACGCTGTGGAAAACAGTTCCGGAGAATACCATTATCTAGACACTTATGGATGGGTACTCTTCCTCTCCGGAGACAAGGAACAGGCAAAGAAATATCTTCAGCAAGCCGTGGCTTACGGCGGGGCGGATGACTGCGGAATTCTCACCCGCTATGCAGACGTTCTGGCTTCTCTTAGAGAGTTTGACCTTGCCGTAATCTACTACAAGAAAGCCCTTTTGAAGGCAGCGGAAAGCGGAGACCAGGAACAGGTGGACAAGATAACGGCCCGGCTGGAAGCCCTTCCGCAAAACAAAACAGACTAAAAGATGTCATTGAGGATAAAGGCATATTCCCTGATTTTGGCGGCAGCTGGATTTCTGGTCCTGGCTGCCCCTGAGTGCTCATACGCCCAGAACAAAACCATCGAGAGCAAAAAAAAGGAGGCCGGAAAACTCCAAGACGACATCAAATTCCTGGACAAGCAGATATCAGAGACAAAAAAGCAGCGGCAGAATACGCTTTCCGAGCTCAAGCTTCTGAACAAGAAGGTGGAGACAAGGAAAAGACTCATAGACCGCCTGGAAGAAGACATCAAAGGCCAGGGAATGCAGATTTCAGACAAGACCAAGGCCCTGGAGATTATGAACGCCAAGCTGGACAGCCTGAAGTCTTCCTACAGGAGAATGATAATGAAGGCCTACCGCAATCGCGATTCCCGCAAATGGTTTATGTACATAATCGCCTCCGACAATGTGGAGCAGGGTTATCGCCGATGGAGCTATTTGAAAAAATACTCGGGGTCTCTTACCAAACTTGCTTCTGAAATCAAGGAAGAAAGCAGAAAGATTGAGGCAGAGCGCAGCGAGCTGTCTCACCTGCAGGCGGAAAAGATTAAAGACCAGCACGAAAAGACAGAAGAGCTCAACCGCCTCAAGCAAGACCAGGACAAGTCAAAGGCCTACGCCAACACTCTGGCTAAGCAACAGAAAAAATACACTCAAGAACTCCAGAAGAAAAAGCAGCAGGCCGAGAGGCTGAACAAGGAAATAGAAAAGCTCATATCCCAAGCCATTGCTTCCGAAAGGAAGAAAGCGGAATCCTCGGCCAAGAAAAGCGGAGGAAAAACATCTTCTTCCTCAACCTCTTACGCGGAAACTCCTGAAAGCGCAAAGCTTAGCGGCTCGTTTGAAAGCAACAAGGGAAATCTTCCTTGGCCGGTCAAGAGAGGAATGATCGTGGAAGGCTTTGGAGAGCATCCTCACCCTACAATAAAAGGCGTAAAGCTCCCTTTCAACAACGGTGTAAATATTGCCGCGCCTAAAGGCAGCCAAGTACTCTGCGTCTTTGAAGGCGTTGTAAAGCAGATTATCGTGATTCCTGGGTACAGCAACTGCGTGCTGGTTGAACACGGAAAATTCTTCACCTTCTACTGCAAGCTGGGCAAGGTCAGCGTAAAGAGCGGGCAAAAAGTTTCTCAAGGCTCCGTAATCGGAACCATAGACACTAACCAGGAAAGCAGCGAAATGCACTTCGAGCTCTGGATGGGAACCCAGAAGCAGAATCCTGAAAACTGGCTTAAAAGATAGATGTTTTACTTGTCTGAGAACAAGCCTCCAAGCTCTGCCTGGATGGCGTCTATGATTGTACTCAGATCTTTAGGGTTGTTCTGGAAATCCAGCTTGTCTACATCCAGAATCAGAAGCTTGCCGTCTTTATAGGTAGCGGCCCATTCTTCGTAGAGATCGTTCAAGCCTTTGAGGTAATCCAGACGGATTCCTTCTTCGTACTTGCGGCCTCTTTTCTGGATGTTAGATACCAGATGCTCAATGGAAGAGCGCAGATAAATCATCAGGTCAGGCGGTTGAACCAGAGAAATCATCAGGGAGAACAGATCTTTGTAGTTGTCATAGTCTCTGGTTGGCATCAGGCCCATCTTGTGGAGATTCGGCGCAAATACGCAGGAATCTTCGTAAATGGTCCTATCCTGGATTACGTTGTCGTTGGAGTTGCGGATATTTACAACCTCCTGGAACCTTTTGTTCAGAAAATAAATCTGAAGGTTGAAAGACCAGCGAGGCATGTCGTTGTAAAAGTCTTCCAGATAAGGATTGTTCTCAACCGGTTCATACTTGGGAGTCCATCCCAGATTCTTTGCAAGCAGCCCTGTAAGAGTAGTCTTTCCGCTGCCAATGTTTCCTGCGATTCCGATATGCATAGCTCTTGACTGAAGTTTAAGCAAAAATAACAATAATCTTGTAAATTTGCTAGACAGATGGAAGAGAAAAAAGACACATTGGTTTTTCAGGGCCGCAGGAAACTTCTCGTTGATGAACTTTCAGGGAGCGGAATGTTCTCCCAAAAGGTTCTCAAGGCAATAGGAGCAGTCCCGCGCCATCTGTTTGTGCAGGAAGGGCTTGAAGATCTGGCCTACAAAGACATACCTGTAGCGATAGACGCAGGCCAGACCATCTCGCAGCCTTCCACCGTAGCCCTCCAGACTCAGCTTCTGGACTTTAAGCCGGGAGACAGAATATTGGAAATTGGCACCGGATGCGGATATCAGACAGCTGTGCTGTTTTACCTTGGAGCGGAAATCTTTTCCATAGAACGGCAGGAAGAACTTTTCCGGAAAGCCATAATCAATTTGGAGGCAGCCGGTTATATTTTCCCAGACGAAGATTTTTCTGTATCCACGGCTTTGAGGCTGGAATCCGGAAAGATCCATCTTTTTCTCGGCGACGGGTTTGAAGGGCTGACGGACCTTGCGCCTTTTGATGGTATTATCGTTACTTGCGGAGCCCCGCATCTTCCAAAGGAACTTATGGCCCAGCTTGCCCCGGGGGGGAAAATGGTAATTCCGGTGGATGAAGACAATGCCGAAAAAGCGGCCGGAAAAAAACAGATACTTAAAGTCATAACCAGAAAACCAGACGGAAAATTCACCGGACGAGACATCTCCCGAATGAGCTTTGTGCCTATGCTCCAGGGAGTGGAAAGAATAGACAACATTTTTTAGCATGATAACTGTTAAACAATTTTACTTCAACGAATTAAGAGAGTGCTGCTACGTTCTTTCAGACGAAAGCGGAGAGTGCGTAATCATAGATCCGGGCATCAGTTCCCAAAAAGAGCAGGAAAGGCTAGCCCAGTACATTTCCCAGAACAGCCTCAAGCCCGTTAAGCTTCTGTGCACCCACGGTCATTTTGACCACGTAATGGGCAACCGGTTTGTAACGGACACTTATAGCATTCCAACATACATTCATCCGGCAGACAAGGATGTTATGAAAATGACATCTTCCACCTGCGGACTTTTCGGAATCAAGGTGGAGAATCCTTCTTCCGATACTATGGACATAGCAGACGGAGACATCATAACCTTTGGAAACTCCAGCCTTCAAGTAATATCCACGCCCGGGCACACCTGGGGGAGTGTGCTGTTCTACAGCAAAGACGAGAAGATATGCATTACCGGAGACACCATTTTTGCCGGCAGCTGCGGAAGGACGGACCTTCCAGAGGGAGACAGCAAGGCAATGTGCGAATCTCTGGTAGGCAAAATTGCAAGACAGATTCCTCACGATGTTAAGCTTTATCCTGGACACGGTCCTGAAACTACAATGCTGGAAGAGTTGGCTCATAATCCTTATCTGAGACGTGATACCTGGCTGAGATTCGACATAGACTATTGATGGACAGCATTCAAGTCATAGGAGCAAGAGAACATAATCTCAAGGGGATAGACGTTGAAATCCCCAGGGGAAAGTTCGTGGTAATTACCGGTCTGAGCGGAAGCGGAAAATCCACCCTGGCCTTCGACACTATCTACGCCGAAGGGCAGAGGCGCTATATGGAAACCCTTTCCGCCTACGCAAGGCAGTTCATCGGCATACTTGAACGGCCTGCAGTTGAGAGCATAACTGGCCTTAGCCCCATCATAGCCATTGAGCAGAAAACCACCGGCGCCAATCCTCGTTCGACCGTTGGCACCACCACAGAAATCTATGACTTCCTCCGCCTTTTATACGCCCGGGCTTCAGACGCCTATTCTCCTGTTACAGGAAAGAAACTTGTAAAATATACAGCGGAGCAGATAACCCGGCTTGTTATCGCTGAGTATAACAATGAAAAATGCTACCTGTTAGCCCCTCTTGTGGCAGGAAGGAAAGGCCATTACAAAGAACTGACAGACAGCCTTATGAAAAAGGGCTTCACTCATGTCAGGATAGACGGGAAAATTTATGAGCTCGCCGATGTTAAGCCGCTAGACCGCTATAAGGTCCACTTTATAGAACTCGTGGTTGACAAAATCATCCCAACGGATAAAGACGACAAAAGGCTTCACTCTTCCATAAACACCGCACTTGAAAGGGGCAAGGGAACCATCGCGATACTGAGGCTGGGAAAAGAAGACGAAGCACTGAGGTATTTCTCGATGCATCTGATGGATGAAGACAGCGGAGAATCTCTGCCTGAGCCGGCTCCTTTTACCTTTTCTTTTAACTCTCCGCAAGGAGCCTGCCCAAGATGCAAAGGCCTGGGATATATTACCCGAATAGATATGGACAGGATCATTCCAGATCCTCATAAAACCATAAACGGAGGCGGAATTGAGCCTATCGGAAAGTACAAAGACTCAGATACTTTCCGCATTCTGGAGGCTATGGCAAAGAAATATGGCTTCTCCCTGAACTCCCCTATTTCAACTCTCCCGGAAGAAGTGATGAACATGATTCTCTACGGAACACAGGAACTCTTCCGCGTAAGCCTTGCAGACGGAACACTTCTGGCTTCATTCCCTGGGGCGGCAGCCTCTCTCAAAGCCAAGGAAGAAGAGGACCAGGAGGAAGGGAAAAAGATTCTCAAGGAAAGGTACATAGAAGAAATACCGTGCCCAGAATGCGGCGGAACCCGTCTTAAGAAAGAAGCTCTTTATTTCAAGATAGACGGGAAAGATATCTCCCAGGTGGCAGCAATGGATGTGGCCAGCCTAAAGGAATGGATTGAAAAACTTCCTAAAGTTCTGGACAGCAGACAGAAACTCATTGCCAGAGACATTATCAAAGAACTTAAAGACAGGGTGGGATTCCTCAGCGCCGTAGGGCTGGATTATCTTTCTCTGGACAGAGCCACAGCCACCCTCAGCGGAGGAGAAAGCCAGAGAATACGCCTGGCCACCCAAATCGGAAGCCGCCTTGTGAACGTGCTTTACATACTGGACGAGCCGAGTATCGGCCTTCACCAGAGAGACAACATAAAGCTTATCAATTCTCTCAAGAAACTCCGCGATGAGGGCAACTCAGTTATGGTGGTGGAGCACGACCTTGAAACTATGCTCAGCTGCGACCGCCTGATAGATCTCGGCCCCGGAGCGGGAAGCAAGGGCGGAGAGCTTCTTTTGAACACTACCATTGAAGAGCTGAAGAAAATGCCTCTGGCCAAGGTCAAAAAACTTGGAAGCCTTACCGCGGAATACATCAGGGGAGTCCGCAAAATAGCCCTTCCTCCAAAAAGAAGGGAAGGAAACGGCAACTATCTCATACTTAAGGGAGCCAAGGGCAATAACCTCAAAGGCGTGACTCTGAAGATTCCGCTGGGATGCCTCGTAGGAGTGTCGGGAGTAAGCGGCAGCGGAAAGTCTTCTCTTATAAACCAAACTCTTAAGCCTATTCTGACAAACCATTTCTACCGTTCTTCCGAAAGGGCTCTGCCATACAGCGGCATAGAAGGTCTTGAGAATATAGACAAGGTAATTGTTGTGGATCAGGCCCCAATTGGACGAACCCCGCGATCCAACCCAGCCACTTACGTGAATGTCTTTTCAGACATAAGGAAACTTTTTGAGAAAACGCCGGATGCGCAGATACGCGGGTTCAAGGCCGGAAGATTTTCCTTCAACATAAAAGGCGGAAGATGCGAAGTATGCAAAGGCGCCGGAGTTGAGACCATAGAGATGCATTATCTTCCTAGTGTTTACGTTACCTGCAAGGAGTGCCGCGGCAAACGCTACAACGCGGAAACTCTGGAGGTAAAATACAAGGGAAAGAATATCAACGATGTTCTGGAAATGACTGTGAGTGAAGCAGTGGACTTCTTCTCCCAGATTCCTTCTATATACCAGAAACTCAAGGCTATGGAAGATGTAGGCTTGGGTTACGTTAAGCTTGGTCAGCCTTCCACCACTCTCAGCGGCGGAGAAAGCCAGAGAGTGAAGCTTGCTACGGAACTCTCAAGGAAAGACACTGGCAATTCTATCTTCCTTCTGGACGAGCCTACCACCGGTCTTCACTTTGAAGATATAAAGGTTCTTCTGGGCGTTCTCCAGAAAATCGTGGAAAAAGGAAACACCGTGGTGATAATTGAACATAACCTGGATGTTCTCAAGAGCGTGGACTATCTTGTGGATATGGGTCCGGAGGGAGGAAAAGGCGGAGGTCGGATAATCGCCGAGGGAACTCCAGAAGAAGTTTCCAAAAACAAAAACAGCGTAACCGGAAAATATCTTAACTTAGTACTCTGATAATTATGGAAAAGATAAGAATATACTGCACCAACAACAAGCAATACTATGAGGTGGAGCCCCGCACTACGCTAAAGCAGCTGCTCCAGATTGTGGATTATGACTGGGAGAATATGGATGTTCTGGCGGCATATGTCAACCACGATCTCAAAGAGCTGGGGTTTGAGCTCCTTCTTGCTTCCACCGTACATTTTGTCACCTACCGCGACGCAGACGGCAGAAGATGCTACAGCCGTTCTCTCAACTTCCTGTGCCAGAAGGTGATTGGAGAGCTTTTCCCGGACCGTGTCCTCTGTATGGACTATCATCTTCCGAACGGGCAGTACGGAGAGCTGAGAATGAGGGAAGACTTCACCAAGACAGTTCCGATGACTGAAGAAGAACTGGGAGCTGTGAAAAAGAAAATGTGGGAGATTGTCAAAAAAGACATTCCATTCATCAAGACCAAAAGGACCAACTCTTCTGCTTCCTCTCTTTTCCGCAGCCACGGCCAGGAATCCAAGGCCCGCCTTGCCGAGAGTATGGGAGAGTATTTTGTAACCGTTTATTATCTGGATGGTTATGGCGATCTGTTCTACGGCCCTCTGGTTTATTCTACCGGTCAGCTGGACCGCTGGAGCATTAAACTCTACAGCGACGGCTTCTGCCTCCAGTCTCCGGAACCGTGGCATCCGTACGACCTCCCTCCGCAAAGGTATCAGAAAAAGCTAGCTGAGATTTTCGAGGAGTACAGCAACTGGTGCAACGTCATAGGAGCCAGAGACATAGCAACCATCAACGAAGCCATAGAAGAAGGCAAGGGAGCGTTGGGCATTTCGCTTGCCGAAGCGCTTCACGAGCGCAAATACGCTATTATCGCAGACAAGATAAAAGAAAGGAGCCGCGACGTGAAACTGGTGCTGATTGCCGGCCCTTCTTCCAGCGGCAAGACCACTACGTCCAAGAGAATAGCCCTTCAGATGAAAGCCCTTGGTCTCAATCCGGTAGTTGTGGCTATGGACAACTATTTTGTAGACAGGGAACTTACACCTAAAGACGAGAAGGGAGAGTATAATTTTGAGAGTATTTACGCCCTCAATCTGGATATGCTCAACGACCATCTGAACAAGCTGATGGCTGGAGAAAGCGTTACTCTTCCGATTTTTGATTTCAGCACCGGAAAGAGTTCTCTTAACGGGCAGACTATAAAGATGAAAAAAGACGATGTCCTGATTATGGAAGGCATCCACGCCCTTAATCCGGAACTGACAGAAAAAATCGCTGAGGAAAGGAAGTTCAAGGTTTATGCTTCAACACTTACTTCTCTTTCTATAGACGAGAACAACTATATCTCCACAACAGACAACCGTATGCTCCGCAGAATGGTCAGAGACAACTACTTCCGCGGATATACCGCAGAAGATACAATCAACCGCTGGCCTAGCGTTATTGCAGGAGAAAGGAAGAACATTTTCCCTTATCAGGAAAACGCAGACATTATGTTCAACTCCTTCCTGCTGTACGAGCTCCCGATGCTGAAGTACTTTGCAGAACCTCTTCTGAGAAGAATTACCCCTATGAGCAAGGCATACTCTGAAAGCCTGAGGCTGCTCAACTTCCTGAGCCGCATTATTGCTCTCGGACCTGAAGAGCAAAAAGCCATTCCTCCTACTTCCGTAATGAGGGAATTCATCGGAGGCAGTGTTTTCACTTATTGAAAACCCAAAAAACAGATGATATGAAAAAGATTCTTTCACTACTAGCTTCCGCTTTCCTTCTTGCAGGATGCGGCACTATGGGTTCTTCAGATTCCGGCAACATTCTGGGATCTATCCTCGGATCTCTCGGAAACGAGAATACGGTTACTTCTATTGCTGACCTTGTAATCGGCAAAATCAGAATTGACCAGAGCCAGCTTGTTGGAACCTGGAAATACCATTCTCCTTCCTGCGCTTTCACCAGCGAGAACCTTCTTGCCAAGGCCGGCGGAGCTGCAGTGGCCGCGCAGATCAAGACCAAATTGGAGCCAACTTTCCAGCAGGTGGGAGTCAGCGCAAACAACACTTACTTCACATTCACACAGGACAACCAATTCCAGGCAAAAATCAACGGCATTCCTTGGAACGGAACCTACACTTACGATCCAGAATCTGGAACCCTGAAGATGAAGAGCCTGCTTCTTTCCAGCACTGCCTTCATCACACGTTCAACCAGAGGCCTCAACCTGAACTTCGAGAGCAAGAAACTGCTCAACATCCTCCAGGTTGCAGGCGCAATGAGCGGCAACGCCAACCTTCAGACCATCAGCGATCTGAGCAAGAATTACGATGGCGTACACCTTGGATTTGAAATGTACAAGTAAACTTTTGAAGAACAAAGAAACCGGTATCAGCCTTTGAGGATGATGCCGGTTTTCTTTATTATCTCGATAGATACATCAGGGTCTGCCTTGAGGGCTCCGCGGAGCTTGTCTATCTGAACATCAAGGTTGTGGGAGATGCTGTCGTTATCGTAATCTCCCCAGATTGTTCCCTGTATCTTCTTGCGGTCCACGCACTTGCCCATCTCGCGGCAGAGCATTTCAAGAACCTTTGCTCCGGTAGGAGTTATACGGGTTTCGGCATCGCCGAGAATAAGTCTTCTGGCTGATGTGTCAAAGGTGAATTTGCCAATTTTATAGGAGTTGTCGGATTCTGTTCCGATACCTTTCTGCTGAAGAAGAGACTTGATGTTAAGATCCAGCTGCTGAACGTTGAACGGCTTTTTGAGATACATATTGGCGCCGCTCTGCTTGAGGAATTCCATCTTGCCGGTGAGCACGATTATCGGAATGTCGTTGCTAGACTCCCGAATTTTCTCAATCATCGAGTTGCCGTCCATTCCGTCTCCCATCTCAAGGTCTGAAACTATTATATCAGGGCGGAAAGAAGCTATTGCCTTCAGGCCTTCCTTGCCGTCAATGGCGGTTTCCACGGTATAGTCTCCCTGTTTTTCCAGCTTCTTCTTGATCAGGAAACTGAGATTAGTGTCATCTTCAACAATTAGCAGTCTTATCATCACTTTAACGTTTTAATCCTTGATATCGTACTGGCGGCGGGAAGGGAAACCCAGAATCACCTCGGTGAACAAGCCTATCTGGCTGTCCATCTTCACGTAGCCGCCAAAGAATTGCATAAGCTGATAGACATAGTTGAGGCCTATTCCGTGGCCGGAAATGCCCACGGTGTTTTCTCCCCTTTCAAACTTTTTGAAAAGGCGTTTGGAAGCCTCTGGAGAAAAGCCGGATCCATCATCTTTGAGCCGTAGTTCCGTAATTTTCCCGCGTCTTACGCTGCGAACGAGTATGTTAACCGTCTTTCCGGAATACTTTATTGAATTGTCTATCAGATTGTCTATGATTTCAGTAAGGTAAAGGCGGTCCGCTATCAGCCATTTTTCCTGACTAAGGTCCGCGGAAAAATTCACTTCTTTCTGAGCCGTTGGATAAAGGGCGTCTAGTCTGGCTTTTATGCCGGAAAAGAATTCTTCCAGGTCTATCTTCTCATAGACGAACTTCAGTTTCTTGTTGTCTACTTTGGCAACGTTGATGACCTTTTCGCAAATGCGGTTCAGATGGCCGCATTCGTCATCCAGAATCTTGAGCTGCTCCCTTGTATCGGGATCAGAATTGATTGCCGAATTGTCTTTGAAATCCTCAGCGATTATCATTATGGAAGACAGTGGAGTCTTCATATCGTGAATCATCGCGTAGGTATGGTCTTTTCTCAGGTTGTTTATGAAAGTCACACGGCCCAGGGTGCGGATCATTTTCCAAAGGCACCAGATAACGAACAGCACAAGCAGCAGCGAGAAGATTATCAGCATCTTAATGCTTGGAAGTATAGCGCTGTAGGGATTTGTAATCTCAGCTGCCACGCCTCTTGAAAGATCCGGGGAAGTTGGAACGATGTGGGTGATCATAGAAGAGAAAGAGGTCTTTTCCATAACCGGATCGATGAGGAAATCATCGGCCGTGCGGTAGAAGTTGGTGTCGTTCTGAGTCTCGAACACCTTGAAGCTCAGATTCTGGAGCTCCTTTTCCGCAAGGTTTTCGGCAAAGGCAGCCCTGATGCTGTCCAGGTTGACGCTGCTTCCGTTCATTTCCAGATAGTCTCTGATTCCCACTAGCGCCCCCGTAGTATCCAAGCGGCCGAACCGGGAAAGGGACTCCTCTTCCACAGCGTTGCGGAAACACTCGTCAACTGTAGTGTAAAGATTCTTTTCCAGAGAGTTGTAAACCTTCAAGAGCAAAATCCACTGCAGCGGAAGCAGGGCAACCGCGGCGGCAATGGCTATTATCTTGAAATACTGTTTCATTTTATCCCTCAGCGATAATTCTAGCTACTTCTTCCTTTATGTTTTTCCAGGTTGTTCCGTCTAACTTGGTTCCCACAACTTCCACAATCCTGGACGATACGTAAGAGCCTATGCTTCCGCAGATATCCAGAGGAAGATCCTGGGCAAAACCGTAAAGGAAACCGGCGGCGTAAAGGTCTCCTGCACCGGTAGCGTCTACTGCATTGGCCAGGAAAGGATCTATTCTGTAAATCTTTTGGCCGCTTTTAACCAGAGAACCTTCTTTTCCCACCTTTACGACTGCTATTTTGCACAGTCTGGAAATGTCTTCCAGCGCCTCCTGCGGCCCCTTGCCTGTAAAGGCCTTGGCCTCAGTCTCGTTGGCAAAGACAATGTCCACGTATTTTTCAACTATCTCGTGGAGAAAATCATAATTGCTTTCAACTACGTTATAGCTTGCAAGGTCTATTGATATAGTCATTCCCAACTGGGCGCAAATCTGAACGGCACGGCGAACAAGATCGTGGTTCTGAACCAGATAGCCCTCTATATGAAGAATGTCGTACCCCGCAAAAAAGTAATCTCTCAGATCATCTGCCCCAAGCTCCAGGGCCGCGCCCATATAGTCTGCAAAAGTGCGCTCTGCGTTTGGCGGAGTTATAAACACTATGGCTCTTCCGCTGGCGTCTTTTCCCGTCAACAGATGCGGACGGATGCCTATGCTCTCCTGGCTCTCCTTGAAAAGGCGGCCCGGGGCATCGTCTCCAACCATTCCCACAAAGGCGCTGCGCATTCCCAGAATGGCCGCGCCTGCAATGGTATTGGCTGCGCTTCCTCCCGGAACAATTTGTATCTTAAGGTCTTTAATATCTTCCCATATTCCGTTTGCCGTCTGGCGGTCAACCCATTGCATACTGCCTATAGGAAGATTGTATTTTTTCAGGATGCTCGTATCCGGCATCACTGCCAGAACATCAGTAAGAGCATTGCCGATTCCTATGATAGATTTCATTCTTTTCTAAAATTTGCTCCTTTACAAAGGTATCATTTATTTTGCGTAAATTTGTTCTCATTCAAAAAAAGAGTTTGTATGGCAGAGGGAAAAACCAAACGGTTTTCCGCAAAATATATAATCCAATATGTCCTGATGCTGGCCTTGGCGGTCGTGCTTTTGTATTTCAGTTTCAGGAAAATAAGCTGGGGAGAATTTGTGGCTGGCCTATCCACTTGCCGGTGGGGCTGGATTGCCGCCGCCGTTGCAACAGGCTTTTTCGAATACCTGATCCGAGGAGCAAGATGGAAGATGCTGCTGGGCCAGATAGATCCGGATTCCTCCGTATGGGCTTCATATCACGGCGTTTCCATAGGCAACCTTGCAAATTTTGCCTTCCCAAGAATCGGTGAAGTGGCCCGTTGCGGCGTGGTCAGCACCCTTAAGAAAAACACCACATTTGAAGGCGCCGTGGGTACCGTAGTGGCAGAAAGGGCTTGGGATCTGTTCTGCCTGGTTTTGATAGGAGTCAGCTTTGCTTTTCTATGCTGGAACGAATTCGGGGAATTCTTCTCCAACCAGATGATAGATCCCGCTTCAGGAAAATTCACATCCTCATCGCTGAGGCTGGTTTTCATAATTCTGGGTTCAGTGGTTCTGCTTGCCATTTTGACTTACGCTTTTCGTAAAACAATAGCACAGACCAAGATAGGCTCCAAAATAATAGGCTTTCTTTCAAATATGTGGCAGGGAATCAAAGCCGCCTTCAAGATGAAGCGCAAATGGCTTTTCTTCCTCTACACTATTCTTCTTTGGGGAAGTTTCTATGCTACGAGCTACTTTACGATTGAAGCTTTCCCTGCTCTGGAGGGATTGGGTTGGAAAGATGCTCTTTTCCTTATGGTTGTGGGCAGTTTCGGCTGGGTGATTCCTGTTCAGGGAGGAATCGGGGCCTACCATTTCATCATAGCTTTAGCGGCTTCCGAAGTATATGCCGTGCAATGGAACGACGGCGTTGTGTTTGCCACTATAAGCCATGAGTCCCAGGCTCTTTCAATGATTCTGTGCGGCGTGGTTTCTCTGATTTACTATGCCTGGTACAAAAGAAATATTACAAAACAATGAACATATACTTCAGAGTAAGAGTCGATACCTTGCCGGGTGATGAAGTCTATATCACGGGCTCTTCTCCCCTCCTTGGAAAATACTATCCAGACAATGCCTTCAAAATGACGGCCGCGGGCAAGAATCCAGCCGGGGAAACTCTATGGGAAGCCAGGCTGGTATTTGATTCTCTGAAGGAAAGGGTGCTATTCTACAAGTATTTTGTCAAAAGCCCAGACGGAACCATCAGATATGAAGTGGGAGGCGGAAGAAGGCTTGCCCTTAACTCAGCGACGGCAAAAATCGAGAGCATAGACCATTGGCAGGAATATACGGAAGAGGCTCCGTTCTTGACGGATCCTTTTGCCCACGTGTTCTACGGAGCCAGGTACAGCCCTTACACCCAAACCCACAACGAAACTCACGAGCTGATAATCAGGGCTGTTGTGCCTAATGTGCCAAGAGACTGCAGGATTGTGCTTTGCGGAGAAGGCAAAAGGCTGGGAGGCTGGAAGCCGGAACAAGGAGTCAAGATGGCAAGGCTCAAAGGACTGAAATGGATAGCCAGTTTCTGCACCCAAGGCCTTGAAGGCCAGACGTTGAAATACAAGCTGGCGATGGTCAACCAAAAGACCGGAGAATACATTTTTGAAACTCTTCCAGAGGACAAGGAAAGAGAATTTCTCATTCCAAAAATAGACAGAAACGAAACCGTAATCAAAGAGCACTCCCAGGTAAAATTCCCGCCAGCCAGCCGCAAGTTTGCAGGATGCAGCGTTCCGGTATTCTCCCTGAGGACAGAATCAAGCAGCGGATGCGGATGCATAGAAGATCTTAAGGCCATTATAGACTGGGCTTCAAAGACAGGAATGAAAGTGGTGGAAATACTGCCTGTAAACGACACGGCCAACACTTTCACCGGAGCAGATTCAGACCCGTACAGATGCATTACATCCTTGGGTATAAATCCTCTGTATCTTTCTCTGGCAACCCTCAGTCCGTTGAAAGACAAGCAGAAAGAAAAAGATGCCCAGAAGGAGATGAAATCGCTTAACCGCAGGGCAACCGTAGATTACGAAGACCTCTACTTTTTCAAGAAAAAATATCTGGAAGATCTGTTTGAAGAAAGGGGCAAGACAGATGCGGCCCATCCGGATTTCTACAAGTTCCTTGGCGAGCACAAAGACTGGGTTTACGGTTATGCTCTTTTCAGCGCTCTAAGAGACACTTACAACACAGCAGACTTTTCCCTCTGGGGAGGGTTCAGCAAATATTCGGAAGACCTTTCCGTGGCTTTCGGCGGAAGGGTTCTCAGCAAAACGTTTGCGGCCGCCCATTCCGTTCTCGGAAGATTCAACTGGGAGACTATAAAGCAAATTCATCAGAAGACTCAGTTCTATATCTGGCTTCAGTTCCATCTTTTCCGCCAGATGGATGACGTAATAAAATACGCCCATTCAAAAGGCATCGCCATAAAGGGAGAACTCCAGATGAGAGTGCTGAAAAACAGCGTGGACACCTGGAAGTTCCCTCACTTGTTCAAAGAAGAAGCAAAAGACGGATTCGCCGTCTTCAACTGGAAGGCTCTGGAAGAAGAAAACTTTATGTGGTGGAAAAAGCGGATGAGGGTAATGAGCTGGTATCTCGATATTTTCAGCATCAGAGAAGAAGATGTCTGCACAGAGGAAGAACGTCCTATCTACAACAAGATGATTCCTCAGCTGGTTGCTGCATCCAACCTGATGGCTTGGGGCAATGGCTGGGAAAGCCTGAGGCTTCTGCCACTGTCAAAAGCGGAGGACAATCCACAAACTCCTTACCTTGGCGCTATCTATTCTTCCACTCCACAGTCCAAGACTCTCAGGATGTGGCTCGGTGAAAGAATCAAGACAATCAGCTTTGCCTCTCCAGACAAAAAGCAGACATATTTCGACGCTACAGAACAGGAATGCGCTGCTGAGATAGAAAACATCCTGGGGAAAGACAGCATGTTTGCCCTTGTTTCAATTCAGGACTGGATGAGCCTGGATTCCAAACTCAGAAGCCGCTTCCCTTATTCAGAAAGGATAAATGATCCGAAATCCAAGGATCAGGTCTGGAAGTACCGGATGCATATAACGGCAGAGAGCCTGCTTGGGGCAGACTCTCTCAATGCTCTTATCTCCAAACTCATATCCAATTCAGGCAGAGCGGAATAATTACTTGTGGGCTGAATACTCAGACGCAAGTTTTACAAGATGCTGGAAGATTGGCAGGAACTCTTTTTTGCCGGCATACACGAATCCTTCCGGATGGAACTGCACACCATAGAACTTTCCGTCCGGACTCTCGATTGCCTCTACGATTCCGTCAGAAGACTTTGCGGTAACCTTGAACCCAGGAGCAATTTTCCCGCAAGCCTGATGGTGGAAGGAATTAACTGCAACCTCTCCGCTTCCAAGCAATTTCTCCATAAGCGACCCTTTCTCAATCATTATGGTGTGGCTGCCGTAAGAGCGCGGACCTGTCTGGCGATGCTGGATAGCATCCTTTACTTCAGACGGTATGTCCTGGATCAAGTCTCCGCCCATTGCAATGTTCAGGCACTGTATGCCTCGGCAAATTCCTAGAACAGGAATACCTTTCAGAACGGCTTTCCTGATAAGCGCAAGGTCATATGTATCCCTTTCTGGAACAACCGTTCCCAGGAAAGGGCTAGGCTCCTGCCCAAAAAGCAGTGGACTAACATCCTCTCCTCCAGTCATTAGCAGGCCGTCTATACGGTCCAGATATTCATCAATCTCTTTGTCTGATGTTGTAATCGGAATGATGAATGGGATACCGCCGGCTTTACGGACGCTTACAACATATGTCATTCCAACTTCAACGGTTGTTCCGTCTATGGAACAGGATATTCCAATAACCGGCTTCTTCTGGGTTTGTGCCATAACCGGAATGCTGAGCAGCAATGCTGCCAGCAGCATTATTGAAGAGTAAAATCTTTTCATATCTGTCTTCTTTTATTTCCTTGTCCAGCCGCCAAATGCCTTCTCCTCGCCTTCTCCGAACTCCTGGTCAAATCCTGTAACCTTGCCGTCTTCCATCCTGAAAGTCAGCTCAAAGCCGTGCCCGTCTGAACGGAATACATAGGTTGTGCCGCTCTTGTGCTTGAGTTCTTTCTTCCACTCTTTCTTGTCTGCATACTTCACAGGAATGCGGTAAAGTTTTCCTTTCTCGTATGTGATGATAATGTCTCCGAACGGAGCTTCCTTGGTGTAGGTTCCGGCAAAGATGCTCTTGTCGGCAACTTCCGGAAGAACCTCAGGTTTCGGCTTTGCTTTCTGCTCGGCGATGGCCTTGTCTCTGGATGTGGTGTAGTCTTTCCAGTACTCGGCGCTGTAGTCTCTGAGAGGCTCCTTGGCTCCTCTGACAAGGTCAATCACCCTTCTCATAATAGCATATCTCGGATTTGCTCCAACCTCGCAGTTGAGCAGCACGCATCCGGCCAGTTTCAGTTCAGGAACATAGTAGCAGATGGCTGTTACTCCCCAGGAAGTTCCCGTGTGGAAGTAAAGCTTGTAGTCGTGGTTCTGCTCTATGAACCAGCACATTCCGTAAAGTCTCATCATCGATGAGTCTTGGCTTACAACTGTGTATCCGCGGTGCAGAGGAAGCATTGCCCTTCTCGGCATCACGAAAGTTGTATCAACCACATTACCGTTACCGTCGCGATTGACAACATAACCGTTGTTGCAGTGGAACTGGGCATACCTGATCAGGTCTTCCACATTGGAAACAAGGCTGCCGGCCGGACCGATCACTGTCAGCCAGTTGAGAGCCTGCTCGTCTCCGTAAAGAGGAAGCACGGCAACCTTTCCGCCTCCTGCATAGGTGTAGTCGTGAGGAGTAACCACATCCTTTGCAGCAGCAAAGCCGTCTGCATTCATCGTGGATGATTTCATTCCCAGAGGCTTGAACACTCTTTCACGCACATTGTCTTCCCAGCTCTTGCCGGTGTATTTCTCTATCAGCTTGGAGCATACAACAAATGTGATGTTGTTGTAGTCATAGCCGCTGCGGAAACTGAATCCAGGTTTCAGGAAGCCCAGAAGCTTGTAGGTGTCTTCCCTGTCATAGCCCAGGTTTCCGAAGTAGGTTCCGGCTTCATCCACAAGACCTGTTGAGTGCAGAAGGGCGTCTCTAACGAGCATGTTGTTTGAAACATAAGGATTGTCCTTGAACATCTCAAAGTCCGGCAGCAGTTTCTTTACTGTATCTGTCCACTTGAACTTGCCCTCGTTAACCAGCTGAGCCATCACCGTTGCCGTAAAGGACTTTGACACAGAGGCTATCTGGAACATGGAAGAGGTCTTTACCGGGTCTCCCGGCTTGTTGACAACAGGCTTCACTCCGGCCTGTGTGAACTTGCACTCATCGTACTTTACTCCTGCAAAGCCCACTCCGTCCGCAGGCCTGAGTTCCTTCACTCCGTAAGCCTTCATAAAGACAACCTTGTTGTCAACCGACACGGCAACGGAAGCTCCCGGAATTTGCCAGGTTTCCATCACCTGCTTTACGTAGTTGTCAACCTTGTTTGCAAAATCAGAGTCCTGTGCGGAAAGTGGAGCCATAAGGCCCAGCACTATCGCTGAGAAAAGAAATAATCGTTTCATAAAGATTGCATTTTGCTTTTCACAAATATAACCATTTTACGTTATATTTGTCTTGGGAAGATAATAGTTATGGCAAAGGTCAAGAAAGCGTTTTTCTGCAACAACTGCGGTTATGAGAGTCCGAAATGGCTGGGGCAGTGCCCTTCCTGCGGACAGTGGAACACTATGGTGGAGGAGGTGATAAGCCGCGGCGAAGGCCCTTCTTCCAAGAGTTATGCTGCTCCTGGCATTAACGCAAAGCCACAAAAACTGTCTGAAATCGAGGCCAGCGGCAATGAGGAAAGGATTTCTTTCGGCTCTCTGGGCGAGCTGGACCGTGTCCTTGGCGGAGGTATGGTAAAAGGCTCCCTGGTTCTGGTCGGGGGAGAGCCGGGCATCGGAAAATCCACCCTCAGCCTGCAGATTCCGCTTTCCAACCCTAACCTTAAAACTCTCTATGTATCAGGCGAGGAGAGCGCCCGCCAGATAAAGATGAGGGCGGAAAGGCTTGGCGGTATCCACGACGGCTGCTACATTCTTCCTGAAACCTCCCTTGACAACATAATAGACCAGGCAAAGGCAATAAAGCCTGAGCTGATAATCATAGATTCCATACAGACCATCTTTTCCACAGCTGTGGAATCATCTGCCGGTAGCGTATCCCAGGTTAAGGAATGCGCCGTTTCTCTCCTGAGGTTTGCCAAAGAGACCAACACCCCTGTAATCATCATCGGCCACATCACCAAAGACGGCACCATTGCCGGCCCTAAGGTTCTGGAGCATATAGTAGATGTTGTTCTCCAGTTTGAAGGAGACACAAGGCATTCCTTCCGCATTCTCAGAAGCATCAAAAACCGCTTCGGGGCTTCTGCCGAACTGGCTGTGTACGAGATGACTGGAACTGGCCTCAGAGAAGTCCTCAACCCTAGCGAGATGTTCATCTCCACCCACGAGGAAACCCTCAGTGGCAGCGCTGTTGCCGCAATGCTGGATGGCACCCGCCCGTTCCTGATTGAGGTGCAGGCTCTTGTCTCAACCGCCGCATACGGCACTCCTCAGCGTTCCGCCACCGGCTTTGATGTCAGAAGGCTCAATATGCTGCTGGCAGTCCTGGAAAAGAGAGTCGGCTTCAAGATTGGCGCAAAGGATGTCTTCCTGAATATTGCCGGAGGCATCAAGGTTGCCGACCCGGCCTGTGACCTTGCCATCATAATGAGCATTCTGTCTTCCAACTTTGATGTTGCCATAAGCCAGAAATATACCTTTGCGGCAGAAGTGGGCCTCAGTGGAGAAATAAGACCTGTTTCCCAGATAGAGAGAAGAATCGCCGAAGCGGAAAAACTCGGTTTCGAGAGAATCTACATCTCCTCCTACAGCCAGAAAGAAGAAAAGCAGCACAAGAAGATCAAAGTCATCCGCGCCTCTTCAATTCCTCAAATCGTAAGAGATATTTTCCAGGAAGACTGATTATATGAAAACCGCACGCCACATACTGCTGTCTTTCATTGTAACAATTGTTTTTGCTGTCTGCTCCAAAGCTCAGACAAAGGAAGGGTTTACTACACTTATAGAAATCTTCCGGCAGGCAGAAAGAATCAATGGTCACTATATCCCAAAAGATCTGGAGGACGCTGTCAGATGTCTGGATTCCCTGCTCACAGATGAAGAAAAAGACGCTTTTGGCTATAACGATATAATTGATCAAAATGGCATGTGGTTAAGAAACAGATGGCTGTTGTGGTGGAATTCACGTCTGGCTGTCTATTTTAAAAGCATAGGTGTGAGGGAGCCTGAAAACATGTCCTGGATTATCGAAGAGGCTTATCATAACTGGAAAAAGAACAAAGATATCGGGCTGGAAAGAATTAAAGAGGATAACAGAAACCATATCCTTCCGGATGATTTGAAAAAGAAATATGAGAAATTTGAAAATATGGGATTAAGCAATCTTTGGGACGACCGCGAACTTGAGTATCATGGAAACCGCAACCGTCCCATATTTGAAAAAGAAGGGCTGAAAGTGGGGACCCGGCTTTATTACATTTTTCCTTTTGGATGCACAACTGAAAAAGAAGAGAATATCCTGCATAGAACCGGTTCCTACAAGGATATGACGGAAGGTATTATAACCGAGATTCAGTATTTCCCGCCCAGGATCAAAGTAAAACTGACTAAATCCACTTCAAGGCATGGAATAATAGTCTTTGATGAAAACGGTCCTTTTGACAATCTGCACAAAAGCCGGGATTTCAAAATATTCAATGTCAAAAGCCGCAATATATATCTGCTCGGTAAAGGCAAAGAATTCTGGTTCTCCTTAAAAGGAGCCTGGGAGGTATATTGATCTAATTGCTATCATATCATAAGTCTCTCCTCGAAAAGGCAAAGCGGCTGCGGCCGGAAAGGTCTTCCAGGATGCTTATATTCTGGAAGTTTTTCTTTTTCAGCATCTGCTCTATTTTATCGGCGAATAGAGGGTTGATTTCAAAGTAGAGAAGGCCGCCTGGCGTGAGGAGTTCTTTGGCAATCTCGGCGATTTTATCGTAGAACAGAATCGGATTGCTGTCCGGAACAAATAGGGCTTCCTTTGGCTCGAAGTCCAGCACGTTTTTGTGCATCAGTTCCTTTTCTTTCTCAGCGATGTAAGGAGGGTTGGAGACGATTACATCGAGTTTTCCGATGAAAGACTTCAGTGCAAGGAAATCACCATTCAATACATCATATTTAAAGAACATCGGCCAGCGGCTGGAGTATAGGAGTTTTTGACTCTTGGCGTATTGAAGGGCCGTGTCTGATATGTCACATCCGTAAGTTTCAAGAGTAATGGTTTCAGAGAGCCTCTTGTGGAGAGTCCAGGCTATGCAGCCGCTGCCCGTGCAGATATCGAATATCTTGAACGGAGCAACTTTAGGTTTGTTCTGAGTATTCTTCAGATCTTTCAAATCGCTGAGGATATGAGTTACCAGTTCCTCTGTTTCAGGCCGTGGAATCAGGACTCCGTGGCCGACCTTGAACTTTTCTCCGCAGAAATACTCAAAGCCGGCAATATACTGGACCGGTTCACCGGAAGCCAGACGCTCAATGACATCAGAAGGGTTCAAAGCGGCAGGAATCACTTCTTCCGGATATGTGAGCTGATGAGTGCGGGAGATGTTGAAGATGTCTTCAAGAGCTCTTGATGCAAGAGAGGCCGCTTCCTCTTTACCGTAGAGCGGAAGCAGCCTTTTCTTGCAGTCATCTATGAACTCTCTGATTGTCATCCAAGTCTCTTGAGCTGGACGGTGAAGTGGCGCATCAGAGGAGCTTCCCATTCAATGGCAACGCCTCTTGTGATGGTCTTGCGCCTGTCGTAAACGTTCTTCAGGGCAGCGGCTATTACCTTCATGTGGTTGTCTGTGTAAACCCTTCTTGGAATTGCCATACGGAGAAGATCCAGGCCGCCGAAGCGGTTTTCTCTTGTCACAGGGTCACGGTCTGCCAGCATATAGCCGATCTCGCAGGCCCTGATGCCGGCCTCAAGATAAAGCTCGCAGGTCAAAGTCTGGGCAGGGAATTCCTCCTTAGGGACATCGGTGAGCACCTTGTCAGCATCCACGAAGATGGCGTGTCCACCGGCAGGCCTCTGGTAAGGAATGCCGTATTCGTCAAGCAGGCTTGCAAGGTATTGGACCTGATGGATACGGGTATGGAGCATATCGAACTCGGTGTTCTCGTCCAGACCCTGGGCCAGGGCGTTGAGGTCGCGGCCGTTCATGCCTCCGTAGGTTACATAGCCTTCAAATGGAATGCAGAAGAGCTTGGCACCTTCGTACCACTCTTTGTTTCTGGTTCCGATGAAACCGCCCATATTCACAACGCCGTCTTTCTTGGCGCTCATTGTCATGGCATCTGCGTCCTTATACATCTCAAGGGCAATCTCCTTGATGGTTTTGTCAGCATAGCCTTCTTCCCTTGTCTTGATGAAATACGCGTTCTCGGCAAAGCGGGCGGAATCCATCACTACAGGCACTCCGTACTTGTGGCAGAGAGCGCAGGTATCCTTGATGTTCTTCATTGAAACAGGCTGTCCGCCAACGGTATTGTTGGTAACGGTAAGTACCATAAACGGCACGTTGCCCTTGTTCTCAACGAGCACTTTTTCAAGCTTTTCCAGAGAAACGTTGCCTTTGAAAGGAACCTCTTTCTGGGTATCCTTGGCCTCGTCTGTGGTTACGTCAATTGCCTTGGCCTTGCGGCTTTCTATATGGCCCTTGGTGGTATCGAAATGGGCGTTGCCGGGGATTACGTTGCCCTCCTTTACCAGGTAGGAGAAGAGAACGTTCTCGGCGGCCCTTCCCTGGTGAGTCGGAATAAAATAAGGCATACCGAAAATCTTCTTTGCCATAGCCTCAAACTTGTAGAAAGAGGTGGCTCCGGCATAGCTCTCGTCGCCGAGCATAAGTTCAGACCACTGGCGGTCGCTCATAGCGCCGGTTCCGCTGTCGGTGAGAAGGTCTATATATACCTGTTCGGCCTTCAACTGAAATACATTATAGTGAGCCTCAGCCAGCCATTTCTTTCTCTCCTCAAGGGTTGAGCGGCGGATAGGCTCAATCATTTTTATTTTCCACGATTCTGCAAAAGGTAGTTCCATGTTCTAGTATATTGATTCGTTTGATGTGTTTTATCTAGGGACAAAGGACTCTTCTATTAGACTTGAAACAAAGTCCGTTATATCTATTCCGGCAACCCTGAGCATATTTGGCACAAGGCTCATTTCAGTCATTCCCGGAACGGTATTGGTTTCAAGGAAGTAGATATCTTCATTTTCTGTAACTATGTAGTCCATCCTGACAATGCCGCGGCAACCCATATAGGAGTAGATGCTTTCTGTCAGATTCTGGATCTTGGCGCTCAGGCGCGGAGTTATTCTGGCAGGGCAGATTTCTTGGCTTTCTCCCAGGTATTTAGCTTCGTAATCAAAGAATTCTCGGTCTGTAACTATCTCGGTTACAGGAAGGGCCGTAATTTTGCCGTGGAACATGAAAACTCCGCAGGTCATTTCCCTTCCGCTTACGGCTTTTTCTGCCAGAATGGTTCCGCACTCCTTGAAAGCCTTGTCAATTGCAGTCTGAAGCTCCGCTTCGCTCTTAACCTTGGTTACTCCAAAGCTGCTGCCTCCCACGGTTGGCTTGACAAACATCGGAAGGCCCACTTGGCGGATAATCTCGCGGAGAGAATAAGGCCTGTTCTTGCTGATGAAAATATCGTCTGCCATCTTGACTCCGGCAAAGTCCAGAAACCTTTTGCAGGAATGCTTGTCGAAAGTAATCGCGGAGACAAAAGAAGAGCAGGAAGTGAACGGAATTTTCTGCATTTCCAGATAGCCCTGCAGAAGGCCGTTTTCTCCCGGAGTTCCGTGAATCATAATCAAAGCGGCATCGGGAGTTATTCTTCTTTCCTCAGCAATGAATGAAAAACCATTCTTGTCCACAGTGGGCGCTCCTTTATGCGCCAATACAGTTTCAACTGTCTGATTTTCCGGAGAAAGCACAAACCAGTCTGTGCCTTCTATGAAGACGATGAAAGGATTGTACTTCTGGCGGTCTATGTGCTTTAGAGTGTTCAAGGTGGAAAGGACGCTAACTTCCCTTTCAGAGGAGTCCCCGCCGCAAAAAACTGCTATTGTTTTCATCTTAGTTCTCTTCTATGAAGTTGTCTGCATCCACATCTGGATCGGAGGTTGAATGAGCTGGTATGCAGTCTATGCTGTAGCCCTGAGGTTTGGCAAAATGATCGTCTATGCTGATCGGGATTGACGGGTCATCCAGGACTTTCTTCATCATCAGAGCCCATATAGGAAGAGCCACGCTGGCTCCCTGTCCCATACCTGTCCAGCGGAAGTGAACCTGACGGTCTTCTGCTCCAACCCAAACTCCTACTGTAAGCCTAGGAACATAGCCAATGAACCATCCGTCTGAGTTGTCGTTTGTTGTTCCGGTCTTGCCGGCAATTTCTCCGCCCTGGATATAGCGGCGGATTCTGGCACCGGTTCCGGCATCAACCACGCTGCGCATCATTCCAATCATCGTGTATGCCGTGCTGGCTCCAATGGCCTCTCTCTTTCTCGATGCAAAATTGGTAAGAACCCTGCCGTTCTTGTCCTCAATCCTGAGAACATACAGAGGATCTACGTAAACCCCCATTCCAGGGAAAGTATTGTATGCGCTTACCATCTGGTAAACAGGCACGTCAGCACTGCCCACGCAGAGAGAATGTACTGGTTCCAGATAGCATTTCAGACCCATATTGTGAGCCATTTGAACCAAGGCTTCCGGGCCGAACTGTTTCATCAGATAAGCGGAAACGTTGTTGTTGGAAGTGGTGATTCCCCACTTGAGCGTAACGGTGGCTCCATTGCCTCCTCCCTTAGGAGTCCAGACATTGTTTCCTATGACAAAAGACTGCGGAAGATTAACCGTCACATCGCAAGGGGTGAATCCCTCCTGCATTGCAAGAGTGTAGAGGAATGGCTTGAAGGTAGAACCTACCTGCCTCTGGCCCTGCATAACCTGGTCGTACTTGAAGTAATTGTAGTTGGCTCCGCCTACATAAGCCCTTACATATCCAGTCTCAGGCTCCATTGCCATAAGGCCTGTGCGAAGGAAAGACTTGAAATAGCGGATACTGTCGTCCGGAGTCATAAGGGTATCTATATAACCCTTGTCGTTCCAAGCGAATACCCTCATCTTGGTCTTTTCCGTAAAGCTCTTTTCTATTTCAGACTCGGAGAAGCCGGCCTCTTTCATATTCTTGTAGCGGTCGCTCCAGCGGCGGGCACGGCTCATTAGGGTTTCTATCACATTCTGAGGAGTCCCGTCTGCAAACGGGAAGTTCTTCCTGTACTTGAGGTCGTCTCTGAACAAAGGCTGAAGATATTTCAGATGCTCTACCGCAGCCTGTTCGGCATATCTCTGCATCTTAGGATTGATAGGAGTAATAATCTTCAGGCCGTCTTTTTCCAGAACGTATTTTTCTCCGTTTGGCTTGAAGTTCTTGTTCAGCCATCCGTACAGAGGATTGTCTTTCCAGTTGATGGAATCCTGCTGATAGTCGTAATAGTTGGCGTAGGAAGAACGCTTAGGTTCGTTTGCGCTCATTATCCTCTTGAGCATATCTCTGAAGTAAGGGGCCTGCCCGTTTGATACGTCCACGTCTCCTTTGGATGCCAGGATGATAGGAATCTTGACTATGCTGTCGTACTGGGCGTCTGTCAGGTAACCGTACTTGTTCATCTGCTTGAGCACGTGGTTGCGCCTCTGGAGAGAAAGCTCAGGATTGCGCACCGGATTGTACTTTGTCGGCTTGTTGACCATTCCAACCAGAAGCGCGGCCTCCTCCACGGTAAGATCTTTAGGAAGCTTGCCAAAGAATGTGGCCGAAGCACTCTTGATTCCGTAGGCGTTCCTGCCAAAGAATACCGCATCCAAATACATGCTCATTATCTCTTCCTTGGTGTAGCTTCTTTCCAGCTTTACAGCCGTAATCCATTCTTTCAGCTTGGTGGTTATGAGTTTAAGCTTGCCCTTGCCCTCTCCTCTAGGGAAAAGACTCTTTGCCAGCTGCTGGCTCAAGGTGCTGCCTCCTCCGCCTTCCGCACGATTGCCAAGGGCTATACTCTTTACGGCAACCCTTACAAGGCTTTTTCCGTCAATTCCGCTATGGTCGTAGAAACGGGCGTCTTCCGTAGCCACAAGGGCGTCTTTGAGGTTCTGGCTCAATTCCTCGTAATTAGAATAGGACCTGTTTTCCACGTGGTAGGTATTCAGAAGGGTTCCATCATCGGCGATGATCTGGGTGGCCAGGTTGCTCTGAGGATCTTCCAGCTCTTCAAAAGACGGAATATCGGCGAATATCCAAACCAGCAGCAGGGCCACAAGTATCAGAATAACGGGGCTGAATACAATGAGCCACAGCCATTTTATAAAACGTTTCCGGTTTTTTATCTTAAAACTCATAATCTTTTTCATCTAAAAATTTGCCCAAAGGGCAAGAGTTGCAAAAACTGGTTCAAAAAACAAAAATACAAATAAAAATTTGGAATAAACGGGAGTTAATGATTTACTTTGCACCTCCATTAAAACAAACGAAGGGAATATGGGAGAGAAACTAGTCATTGTAGAGTCTCCGGCCAAAGCCAAGACTATCGAGAAATTCCTGGGAAAGGGATACACAGTAAAATCAAGCTTCGGACACATATGCGATTTGCCCAAGACAGCCCTGGGCATAGACATAGAACACGGCTTCAAGCCGAATTATCAGGTTCCGTCAGACAAGAAGAAAGTGGTATCGGAACTGAAAGCTCTGGCAGACAAGGCGGAAGTAGTTTATCTGGCAAGCGATGAAGACCGCGAGGGAGAAGCTATTGCCTGGCATCTTCAGAACCGCCTGGGACTCAAGCCGGAAAATACCCGCAGGATTGTTTTCCACGAAATTACAAAAAACGCCATTCTGGACGCCGTTCAGAATCCGAGAAGCGTAGATGACAATCTGGTAAACGCCCAGCAGGCCAGAAGGGTTCTGGACCGCATTGTGGGATTTGAGCTTTCTCCTGTTCTTTGGAGAAAGGTGGGCAAAGGCCTTTCCGCCGGAAGAGTACAGAGTGTTGCCGTAAGGCTTATAGTTGACAGGGAAAAGGAAATCCAGAATTTTTCCTCAACTCCTTTCTTCAAGGTTACTGGACTTTTCCATCCGGAAAGCGCAGCCGCAAAGGTCAAGCTGAGCGCAACGCTGGAAGGAAAATTCCAGACCAGGGAAGAAGCGCTTGCTTTCCTTCAGAAATGCAACGGCGGATGCCGCTTCAATATCGGTTCCATTGAGAAGAAACAGGCTTTCCGTTATCCGGCTCCTCCTTTTACAACGTCTTCCCTGCAGCAGGAGGCCAGCCGTAAACTCGGCTTCTCTGTATCCCAGACAATGAGAGTGGCCCAGGCTCTTTACGAGAGCGGAAAGATCACCTATATGAGAACAGACTCCACCAATCTTTCCTCTCTGGCTATCAACACCATAAAACAGACAATAACGGAAAGTTTCGGAGAAGAATACTCTAAAGTCAGGCAGTTCCACACTCACGCCAAGGGAGCTCAGGAAGCACACGAAGCTATCCGTCCTACATATGCCTCAGACAAAACCATAGAAGGCACGCCTGCAGAGAAGAAGCTCTATGAACTTATATGGAAAAGAGCCGTTGCTTCACAGATGGCAGATGCCAAGGTTGAAAGAACAACCATCACTATTTCTTCAGATAAATTCCCTGAAAAATTCATCTGCGAAGGCGAGCAGATTCTCTTTGACGGATTCCTCAAGCTTTATATGGAAGGCCGAGACGACGAGCCTGAAGAAGAGACTCTCAGCCAGATGATTCCGGATCTTGCCCCGGGTCAGAAGATGGAAGCTCTCTCTATTGAGGCGATGCAAAAATTCGCCCCTCGCCCGCCGCGCTATTCAGAGGCCACCCTGGTAAAGAAGATGGAAGAGCTGGGCATTGGAAGGCCAAGTACTTATGCCCCTACCATCACTACCATTACCAGCAAGAGAGGATATGTTGTAAAAGACTCTAGACCAGGTGCAAAGAGACAAGCCGTAAAGATAACCCTGGAAGGATTGTCTGACTCAGCGATGGGAACAATCACAGAAACTACTGTTGCGGAAAGCGTTGGAGCCGAGAAGAACAAACTCTTCCCTCAGGATATGGGTACTGTTGTAACTCATTATCTGGAAAACAATTTCAAGGAAATAATGGACTACGGATTCACCGCCAGGATTGAGGAAGACTTTGACCGGATAGCTGAGGGAAAACTCGGATGGACAAACCTGATTTCCGCTTTCTACTCCCCGTTCCACAAAACAGTTGAAGCTCAGAACCAGGAAAAGACTCACGTAACCGCTGAAAGAAATCTGGGTGTGGATCCTAAAGACGGCAAGCCGATTACTGTAAGGCTCGGCAAGTTCGGTCCATTGGCTCAGAAGGGAACATCAGATGACCCGGCAAAGCAGTTTGCATCGCTGAGAAAAAACCAGTCTATAGAAACCATCACCCTTGAAGAGGCCCTGAAGCTTTTCGAGCTTCCTCGGCTTGTTGGAACTCTTGATGGAAAGGAAGTTACAGCTGCTATCGGAAGATTTGGAGCATATGTCAAATACGACGGAAAATTCTTCTCCCTGGCAAAGGGGCAGGATCCTTACACTATAACTGTGGAACAGGCACAGCAGCTTATCCAGGCAAAAGAACAAGCCGCTGAAAAGAGCCTTATAAAGGAGTTCGCCGATGAGGATATCCAAATACTTAACGGAAGGTACGGCCCATATATCAAGCACAAAGGAAACAATTACAAAATCCCAAAGGGAAGAGGAGCAAAAGCCGCTGCCGACCTTACTCTTGAAGACTGCAAGTCTTTGATAAACAACGCAAAGCCAAAGAAATAACAAATATGGAAACGAATCCCGTAAAAGACGCTTACAAAAGTCTCTACCCGCTTTCCAAGGGAATGGAAAAATGCGTGGTCTCCACTCTTGAAGAATATCTTCCTTACGCTTCTTCAAGAAAGAAAGACAAAGACAGAGTAGACATTGTCTTGTGCGGGGATAAATTTCCTTCTCTGAAATCTTTGCGTTTGGGCAAGAATTTTTCTTCTGCACTCATTTCTTCCGGCTGGGATATTCCTGTTGAACTGATAGACGCTGTCAAGACGCAGAAAAGTTTCTCTATGATAGGCATTCAGAAATATCTTTTCATGCCTCAGCTTGAAATGGCTATGAGTGCCTGCGGATTTGAAACTCTGAACCTGGGAGCCCTGAGAGATGATATGACTTCTTGCGAACCTCTTCTAAGAAACACTAACTACGTGTTCCTGGATCTTTGCAGCATCAAGCACGCCGATTATCCGTGGGCCGGCAACACTAATCCAAACGGCTTTTACTCCAACGAAATCTGCCAAATTGGAAGGTACATAGGCTTTTCCTGCAATCTCAAAGCTGTTTTCGTTTACGGAATACCCCAGAAGAAATGCCCGGAGGTTTGTGCCAATATGGCCGCACAAACCGCTTGGCACATTGCAGACGCCGTGGCTGTCAACATTAAGGAAGATCCGGCTTCTGAAAAAAAGAAAGGGAGGCTTTCCTCACAATTTGAACACAGAATCGTGGACTTTATGTCCGGCGGAGATACGCTTACTTTCATAAATAGCACGGTTACAGGCAGATGGTGGATGGAAATACCAGTTGTAAAAAAGAACACTTCTGAACTTGTGGCTTGCAGCCTGTCTGACTACCATACCGCTACGGAGTCTCAGGTGCCTATCAGGTGGCTGTTTTATTACAACAAGTTCAACACCCTGTAACATTTTTTAATTTTTTTTGCTGTTTTTGTTCAAAAACTCTATTTTTGCAATATAGAGAACGAGAAAACTAAATATTTGAACAATATGGCAAAGTATCAAATCGACGAAACCGACCAGAAAATCCTTTCCGCTCTGGTCAAGAACGCAAGAACGCCTTTCCTAGAAATCGCTCGTGAATGTGGCGTTAGCGGAGCCGCTATTCACCAGAGATTCAAGAAGATGGAGTCTTTGGGCATCATTACGGGATCTCGCCTTCTGGTAAAACCAGCCACTCTTGGATTGGACGTTTGCGCTTTTGTGGAGGTAAATCTTTCTCCGGTAAACAAGTACCCTGAGGTTATAGAGGCTCTGAGAAAGATTCCTGAGGTTGTAGAGTGCCATTTCGTAACAGGCAGGCACACTCTGCTTCTGAAAATGTACTGCTTTAACCACGACCACCTTCTGGATATTCTGATCAATACAATCCAGAACATTCCTAGTGTCCAGGATACGGAGACCTTGGTTTCTCTGGATCAGGCTATCGAACGTCAGGTTTGGGTGAAAGACCATCCTGAAGAGAAGGGCTATCACCGCAAAGACAAGAAATCTTCAAGGAAAAAATCCTAGATGCCAGAAAGAAGGCGGGCGGCGTATTTCAGATCTTCCTGAGTGGTAATCTTGATATTGAACCGGCTTCCTTCTACGGTGCTGAAACTATAACCGCTGCTCTCCATTACGCTCGCGTCATCCGTGAACGATGGAGAGTATGGTTTTTTATATGCCAGCTTCAATCTGGTTGAATCAAAGACCTGTGGAGTCTGAACCAGGAGATAATCTTCTCTTGTAACTGGAAAAGTACCCTCTACTTCTCCCCCCTCTCCGTATAATTTCTTCCGCATTGATTCTACAACCTGAATCACCGGAATTACGCCGGCGCACTTTTCCGTAATCGGATATTTGAAAAGCTTTGCCAGCAGCTCAACGGGAACTATTGGCCTGACTCCATCGTGAACAGCAACAACGGCTCCGTCTGGAATTGTTTCCACTGCAGAGCGCACAGAATGGAAACGGGTAATGCCGCCTGGTACTATCCTGTGGGGAATCATTATATTGCTCTTGTTGTAGATTTCCTTCCATTCCTCTATGTGAGACGGAGGAAGCACAAGAACTACATTAACGGGGAAAACCAGACGGGAGAAAAGTTCCACCGTCCTCAAGAGTATGGGTTTGCCGTCCAGTTCCAAAAACTGTTTTGGCACCCTGGACTTCATCCTTTTTCCGACCCCTCCGGCCGTGATCACAGCATAGTATTCCATTTGCGATTATTTAACACGACAAAATTATAAATATTTGGCCGATTTTCTTAAATTTGTGATTGCTCAAAAAAGGACGAGAAAGTGAAACAGATCAAGAAAGCTCTTATCTCCGTCTACAACAAAGACGGAATCATTGAGATAGCCTCTTTTCTGAAGAAAGAAGGCGTGGAAATACTGTCCACCGGCGGCACTGCCTCTTTTCTGGAGAAGAATGGAATACAGGTTTCCAAGGTTGAAGATCTGACACATTATCCGTCTATTCTAGGAGGAAGGGTAAAGACTCTTCATCCTGCGGTTTTCGGAGGCATTCTCGGAAGAAGAGACAATCCTTCAGACCAGGAAGAGTTTTCCAAATATTCCATTGAGCCAATAGATCTGGTTATCGTAGACCTTTACCCGTTTGAGGAATATGTTGAAAAGGAAGCTTCGCCAGAAGAGATCATTGAGAAAATAGACATTGGAGGCATATCTCTTATAAGGGCGGCCGCAAAGAATTTCAATGATGTTGCCATAGTGCCTTCCAAGGCTCAGTACGGTTACCTTCTGGATTTGCTGAAAGAGCAGGGCTGCCGCACAGATCTTTCTCAGAGAAAATACCTGGCCGGTGCGGCTTTCGGAGTCTCAGCCTCTTATGATCGGGCCATTTTCGGCTGGTTCAATTCCACTCCTCTGCGATACGGGGAAAACCCTCACCAGAAAGGAGTTTATATCGGCGAAAAAGACTCGCTGCCTCAGCAGATTCACGGAAAGGAAATTTCTCACAATAATCTGCTTGACATAGAGGCGGCAATAGAGCTCATCAGCGATTTTGAAGAAACAACCGTCGCGATAATAAAGCACAACAACGCCTGCGGTTGCGCCAGTGCTCCAACCCCTCTCCAGGCTTGGAAGAAGGCTCTTGCAGGAGATCCAGTTTCTGCCTTTGGGGGAATAATTGTCACTAATGCTGCTGTAGAAAAAGATGTGGCTGAGGAAATGAACAAACTCTTCTTTGAAGTAGTTATTGCTCCTTCCTACAGCAGCGAAGCTCTGGAAATCCTAAAGTCCAAAAAGAATCGCATCATCCTTGTAAACAATGGCGTAAAGCTGCCAAAGATAAAATTCCGCAGCCTTTTTGGGGGAATTCTTAAGCAGGAAAGAGATGCACGCACAGAAACCCCTGCAGACCTTAAGTCTGTAACCGTTCTTTCTCCGCAAAAAGACAAGATTGATGACCTTCTCTTTGCCAACAAATTGGTAAAGCATTCAAAGTCTAACGCAATTGTTCTAGCAAAAGACAAGCAGCTGATAGGCAGTGGTGTAGGACAGACCTCCAGAGTGGATGCGCTTAAACAGGCAATAGAAAAAGCCCACAGCTTCGGCTTCAGCACAGAAGATGCCGTTATGGCATCTGACGCGTTTTTCCCGTTCAAGGATTGCGTTCAGATAGCATTCGAGAACGGAGTCCGGACCGTTATCCAGCCTGGCGGATCCATCCGTGACGGAGAAAGCGTAGACTTCTGCAATGATCACGGAATTGCTATGGTAACCACCGGCATTAGACACTTCAAACATTGATAAAAAAGTTAAGAGAAATATGGCATTTTCATTTTTGACACAGGAACTTGCAATCGACCTCGGGACGGCCAACACCGTCATCTTCATGAAAGACAAGATTGTGGTCGATGAGCCTTCTATCATCGCGATAGACATGAACACGAAGAAGCCTATGGCTATTGGAACCGCGGCCAGGCTGATGCACGAGAGAACCAATCCTAACATCAAGACAATCAGGCCTATGAAAGACGGCGTGATTGCTGATTTCCAGGCCGCCGAACATATGATCCGCGGATTCATCAAGATGATAAACAGCAAGAGAACCTCCCTCTTCACACCTAACCTGAGAATCGTCATAGCTATTCCTAGCGGAAGTACCGAGGTGGAAACCAGAGCCGTAAGAGATGCTGCAGAACATTCCGGCGGAAGAGACGTTTACATACTTCTGGAGCCGATGGCTGCTGCTATAGGAATCGGGCTGGATGTAGAAAAGCCTTCTGGACATATGGTTGTGGATATAGGAGGCGGAACCACAGAATGCGCTGTTATTTCTCTGGGCGGAATCGTATGGAACGAGAGCCTCAAGGTTGCCGGAGACGTATTCACTTCAGACATCCAGCAGTATATGCGCCAGCAGTACAACATCAAGATTGGGGAAATTACGGCAGAACAGATCAAGATAGCCGTTGGAGCAGCCCTTCCTGAACTGGAAACTCCTCCTGAGCCATTTGTTGTAAGAGGTCCTAACCTGATGACCGCCTATCCTGTGGATGTTCCTGTAACTTCCATGGAAATAGCCCATTGCCTAGACAAGTCTTTGGCAAAGCTGGAAGCCACCATAATCAAAGTGCTGGAGCAGACCCCTCCTGAGCTTTATGCAGATATTGTAAAGGAAGGTATATACCTCAGCGGCGGCGGAGCTCTCATCAGAGGCCTGGACAAGAGGCTCAGCGACAAGCTCAAGATTCCGTTCCACGTTGCAGAAGATCCTCTAAGGGCCGTTGCAAGAGGAACCAACACGGCATTGAAGAATCTGGCAAAAAGACACTTCCTTCCTTATCTGATGAGATAATCGTTCCCGATAATGAAACTTCCTCCGCTGATTTACAATTCCATCGGGAAGTTCCTGGTATTCGCGGCTCTGGAAGCCGTGTGCCTGATTCTTATTGCAAGAAACAGCACCGTTCAAAGTTCCAGAGTTATGGAGGGAGTACGCACGGTCTACTCGTTTTTCTGGGAGAAGACCACCGCTGTAAAAAACTACACCGCTCTTAGGCACGCCAACCGCAATCTTATGGAGGAAAACGCCTGGCTTCTGGAGCAGAACGCAAAGTTCCGCGAATATATAGTCCGGCTTCAGGGAGAAGACCGCCTTGCGGAACTTTCCGCCCAGATGAGCGGAAATATCGGTGACTCAGCCCTTGCCGGTTATTCCTTCACCCTAGCCAAAGTCATAAAGAACACTTTGGGCACTACACACAACTATCTGATAATAGACAAGGGAACCAAAGACGGCGTAACAGAAGACCTGGGAGTCATTACTCCAAGCGGTGTGGTGGGAATTATCCGCGCCAGCGGTCCGCGCTTCAGCTATGTGATGAGCCTTCTGAATCTCAGGCAAAGCATCAGCGTCAAACTTGGGCGTGGTTCCGCCCTTGGAACACTCAAGTGGGAAGGCGGAAGCATACGCAAGGCCTGCCTTACGGAAGTAGCCCTTAACGCAGAAGTCAACAAGGGAGACACTGTCTTCACCAGCGGAAACTCGTCTTTCTTTCCTCCTGACATTCCTGTAGGAAAAGCCCTTTCCTATACCATAGAAGACGGAATGTACAAAAGGGTGGAAGTAGAACTACTTCAGGACTTTTCAAGTCTTGACCACGTGATCGTAATCAAAAACTCAGACAAGAGGGAGATAGATTCTCTCTCAGCGATTAACGCTGCTTATATAGAAAAGAAGTAGGATGAACACTTTCAAATACATATTCGGTTTTATGGTGATTCTCATCCTGCAGCTCTTGTGCTCGAATTTCATCAATCTCTGGCCTATCCTCTATATTGCGGTGATTCCGCTTCTGGTGATTCTGCTGCCTCCGGATATCAACACTTGCATTCTGATGCTGTGCGCCTTTGCCATAGGACTGCTGACAGATGCCCTTTGCGACGGAATTTTAGGGCTCAATGCCGCCTGCTGCGTTCTTGTTGCCGCCTGCAGGAATATGATAACCAGGCCAATGAGGCGCTATGACATACAGACGGAGGAAATGGATCTGAACTACGGCGAATTCCGTCCGGGCAAGCTGGCAATGCTTCTTGTTGCAAGCTATCTTGTCTTCTTTGTTCCATATGTTATCATAGATGGCCCTATGGGCAAAGGAATAGCTTATCTTGCTTTCAGGATTATCCTTAATGTGATTGTCAACTCCTTGGTAGCATATCTTCTGGTCAGGCTATGGATAAGAAGGTTTTTCTGATTGCGGGTATCATTATTGCTGCTTTGTGCCTGGCAGCCAGACTCTTCTATCTACAGCTGATAGACGAGCGCTACAAGGTCAACGCCAACAATAACGCCCTGCTTTACCAGACCAAATACCCGGCCAGGGGAGAAATCAAAGACCGCAACGGAAATACTCTGGTAGGAAACAAAACCACCTACGACATAATGGTCACCCCTATAGACTTGCGGGAGTTCGACACCGTGGATTTCTGCCAGACCTTCCATCTAGATATAGAATCCGTTAGGAAGAAACTTCAGTACTATAGAGAAAACCGCCGCAAAATCGGCTATCAGACTTTCACCTTCCTCAAGCAGGTTCCAAGCGAATATTACAACCATTATGCGGAAAAAGCTTACAAGTTCCCAGGCTTCTACGCCATAAGCAGAACAGCCAGAGTCTATCCTTTTGGGGCGGGCGCAAGCCTTTACGGATACATCAACGAGGCAGACTCGGCATATCTGGCTAACAATCCGGAATACAGACGCGGAGACTATGTGGGAATCACCGGAATAGAACGTTCCTATGAAGATGTTCTTAGGGGCAAGAAGGGCTATAACATAATGGTCAGAGACGTGCATAACCGCATCAGGCAGAGTTTCAGAAACGGAGAAATGGACGTAGAGGCCGAACCAGGCAAAGACCTTGTAGCATCAATAGACGGAGAGCTCCAGCAATACGGAGAACGCCTTATGCAGAACAAGGTCGGAAGCATAGTGGCCATTGAGCCAGCAACTGGAGAAATCCTTGCAATAGTCTCTGCTCCAGGACTTACCGTAGATGATCTGTCAAACATCAGGAAAGAGTACGGAAGGCTTGCCACAGATCCATACAAGCCAATGTTCAACCGCGCCGTTATGAGCGCCTATCCTCCGGGCAGCGTGTTCAAGACAGTTAACGCCCTGGTTGCCCAGCAGATGGGAGCCATAACTCCGGAAACCAGGTTTTCCTGCTCCAGAGGTTTCTACTACGCCGGCGGAAAGATGGGATGCCACGGCCACCGCAGTCCGCTGAACCTGAAGGAATCCATAATGATGAGCTGCAACGCCTACTATGCCAATGTATTCAGGGCTATGATGAAAAATCCGGACCATCAGCCTATCGCTGAGGCTTTTGATTACTGGAAAGAGCAAGTGATGAAATTTGGCATAGGAGTAAAGCTTGGCAGCGATTTTCCGGCAGAGCTTCAGGGCAATCTCCCATCTACCAAGACTTACGACAAAATTCACGGAAAAGGCAAGTGGAACGCCTTCAACATCCTATCTTTGGCAATTGGCCAGGGAGAGGTTGGAGCCACTCCTCTCCAGATTGCAAACGTTGGGGCAATTATCGCCAACAGAGGCTATTACATTATTCCACACCTTATTAAGAACGCTCCTGATTCCCTGCGTCGGGCAAAGTATACGGAAAAGCATTGGGTGGGAGTTGACCGCGAGCATTTCGACCCTGTGGTGGAGGGCATGTACCTGGCGGTCAACGCTCCTCCTGGAGCAGGAGGCACATCGCGGAGAGCTTATATAGAAGACATTGCGGTCTGCGGAAAAACAGGAACAGCCCAGAACCCGCACGGAAGAGACAATTCTGTCTTTATGTGCTTTGCCCCAAAGGAAAACCCAAAGATTGCAGTTTGCGTTTATCTGGAAAATTCCGGAGCCGGCGGAACCTGGGCAGCGCCTGTGGCCAGCCTTATCGTTGAAAAATACCTTAAAGGAGAAGTCTCCCGCAAAGAACTTGAGCAAGTTGTGGAGAATGCAAATCTCAAGCAGTTTGTTCCTGTAAGAGGAAAGAAAAGATGATGGAATCTATGTCATACGGCCAGGGCCCAAGGGCCAGGAAGGTGGATTTCGGACTCCTCCTATCCTGGCTGTTTCTGGTGTTTTACGGATGGCTGAACATCTATTCCGCAGTCTATTCTGAAGAACACGCGTCCATTTTTGATTTCAGCCAAAGATACGGCCTTCAGTTTATCTGGGTTTGCATTTCTATAGGTATTGCCATACTTCTTCTGTACATCATAAACCCGAGAAGCCTCCAGCCGCTTTCCCTTATTCTTTACCTGGGTATGCTAGTGCTTCTGGCTGCGGTAATTTTCCTGGGCAAGGAGGTCAACGGTTCCAGAAGCTGGTTTTTTATCGGATCTTTCGGGCTTCAGCCTGCTGAGTTCTCAAAAATTACTACAGCGCTGCTGCTATCTTACATAATGAGCCGATGGGGCTTTTCTCTTTTTAGCCGCAAAGATGCCATTAGGGCAGCGCTTGTGGTCCTTGTTCCTATTCTTCTCATCCTGCTTGAAAAGGAAACTGGCAGCGCACTTGTTTACGTGGGACTGATTCTGGTATTTTATATGGAGGGCTTGGCCGGATGGGTAATTGTAGCTGGACTAAGCCTTATCGCGATGTTTGTAATCACGATAGCTCTTTCTCCTCTTACGGCCGTAGTCTGTGCCCTAAGTGCCGCTTGCATCATCCGCTTTTTCCTTAGCCGGAGACTCGGATGGCTGTTTGCCGCCATTCCTGTTATTGTTCTTATGTGCTTTGTTCCAAGGCTATCCAACATTGAGAGTTTTGCTTTCCTCAAGGCCTTGAAACCTGAAGTCTGGGCACTGATTCTATTTTCTCCGTTCCTGATTCTGTGGATAAGAGACCTTCTTTCCAGAAGAGATAAAAGAGGCAGCGGAAGGCTTCTGCTCAGCCTTTGCTGCGCGGCTGCAATGGTCTTTTCCGTAAACTTCATCTTCACCAAAGTCCTTCAGCCGCACCAGAGAGCCAGAATAGAAAATCTGTTCGGCATAACGGAAGACCTTCAGGGAATAGGCTACAACGTACACCAGTCCAAGATTGCAATCGGCAGCGGCGGCCTGACCGGAAAAGGCTTCCTGAACGGAACCCAGACAAAGTACAACTTCGTGCCTGAACAAAGTACCGATTTTATATTCTGCACCGTTGGCGAGGAATGGGGATTTCTGGGAAGCATCGCCTTGCTTGGCGTCTATATTTTCATGATTCTTAGAATCATTCATTTGGCATCCAAGAATTCAGACGCCTTCACCAGGATATACGGATATTGCGTGGCGTCCATCTTCCTGATGCACGTTGTCATAAACATAGGAATGACTATGGGGCTTCTGCCCGTCATTGGCATACCCCTGCCGTTTTTAAGCTACGGCGGAAGCGGCATGGTGAGTTTCACCATACTGCTTTTCATCTTTATAAGACTGGATATGGAGCGTCAGAACAAAGACGCTTAGTCTTCCACCTTTGCCAGAATCATTGTGCTGTTGTGGCCTCCGAAACCGAAGGTGTTGCTCAGCGCCATCTTCACTTCTCTCTTCTGAGGAGTATTGAAGGTAAGATTCAGTTTAGGGTCTATCTCCGGATCATCCGTAAAATGGTTGATTGTAGGAGGAATGGTTCCGCTGTTGATGGCGTGGATGCAGGCCATTGCCTCAACGGCTCCGGCTGCTCCCAGCAGGTGGCCGGTCATAGACTTGGTAGAAGAGATGTTCAGCTTGTAAGCCGCATCGCCGAATACTTCCTTTATTGCTATAAGCTCAGCGATGTCTCCAAGGTGAGTTGAAGTTCCGTGAACATTGATGTAGTCTATGTCTTCCGGCTGAACGCCTGCCCTCTTCAGGGCGGTCTTCATTGCAGCCTTTGCTCCTAGTCCCTCCGGATGAGGGGCTGTAATATGGTGAGCGTCTGCGCTTATACCGCAGCCCTTAAGCTCGGCGTAAATCTTTGCGCCTCTTGCCTTTGCGTGCTCGTATTCCTCAAGAACGAGGATTCCGGCACCTTCTCCCAGAACAAAGCCGTCTCTGTCTTTGTCGAACGGACGGGAAGCTGTCTTAGGATCGTCATTACGGGTTGAAAGGGCCTTAGCGGAGTTGAAGCCCCCCACTCCCGGAATGGTGATGGCTGCCTCGGCGCCGCCGGTGATGATCATATCTGCCTCATCCAGAAGGATAAGGTCATATGAGCAATGGATGGCGTGAGACGAGGAAGCGCAAGCGGAAACCGTAGCAAAGTTAGGACCCATAAAGCCGTATTTGATGCTCACGAATCCGGCTGCTATATCCGCTATCATTTTTGGAATGAGGAAAGGACTGAATCTAGGATGGCTGCCGTTTACGACAAAATCTGTAACGTCGTTGGTCATTGTCTCAATGCCTCCAACTCCGGAACCGATAATAACGCCCACCCTGGACTTGTCTATCTTCTCCAAATCTATGGCTGCGTCTGCAACGGCCTGGTCTGCTGCAGCTACTGCAAACTGGCAATAGCGGTCCATCTTGCGGGCTTCTTTCCTCTCTATGTACTGGAGCGGATCAAAGTCCTTGACTTCGCAGGCAAATCTGGTATTGAATTCGGTTGCATCGAACCTAGTGATAGGAGCCGCTCCGCTGACTCCGGCGTCGAGAGCGTTGAAATATTCTTCAACGGTCTTTCCCAACGGGTTAAGTGTTCCGAGTCCGGTAACGACGACTCTCCTCTTTTCCATATATCTTGTTTTAGTATTGTCAAAAAAATGGGGAAACCCGCATCTTTCAGACTCAAGGTTTCCCCTTAATGAGCTATTGGAGCTTATTTCTTCTGAGCCTCAATATATTTAACTGCATCACCTACAGTGGCGATTTTCTGTGCTTCCTCTTCAGGGATTGTGATCTCGAAAGCTTTCTCGAAATCCATAATCAGCTCAACTGTGTCCAGAGAATCAGCACCAAGATCCTTAGTGAAGTTAGCCTCAGGGGTAATCTCAGACTCATCAACACCCAGCTTCTCAACGATGATCTCCTTAACTTTTGAAGTAATGTCTGCCATGATCAAAAATTTTAGTTAATACAATAAGTTTATAATTTTAGTAGGCTGCAAATATAAACAAAATTTTTTTAATGAGTATATTTGTCCATTGCAGGCCGTTACAAAGGGCCTTGCCAAGCAAAACAGATGCCAGACATAAAAACAGAAACAAAATGTTCAAGATAGCAGTGTTCGCATCGGGCAGCGGAACCAATGCGGAAAACCTCATCCGCCACTTCAATTACGAACTGAAAGGCGCAAAGGCAAAGGTAGAACTAGTGGTCTGCAATAAGCCGGAAGCATATGTTTTAACCCGCGCAGAGAAGCTTAACGTTCCTTATGCCGTAACCAAAGATACCGGAGAAATACTTGAACTCCTCAAGCAATATGAAATCAATTTCATCCTCCTGGCCGGCTATCTTCTTAAAATTCCAAAGGAACTTATAGACCTGTATCCAGACAGAATCATAAATATCCACCCGGCCCTTCTCCCTAAATTCGGAGGAAAGGGAATGTACGGAGAAAGGGTGCACAAGGCCGTGCTGGAAAACAAGGAAGAATACAGCGGAATCACCATCCATCTGGTTGATGAAGAAATGGACCACGGGAAAATCCTTTTCCAGTCCTCTTTTAGGCTCAGCGATGGTGAAACCCTGGAATCCCTTGAAGAGAAAATCCACATCCGCGAGCAGGCGGACTATCCGAGAATAGTTGAAGCTTACCTTAATTCCCTGTAGGCATCAAGGCCCTTTTTCAGGAAATCCACGTAATTGTCCACGTTGAGGTTGTAGCCCACCGGGCCTGAGAGAATGTTGCCTTCTGAATCCAGCACCAGGTAGAAAGGCTGGGCGTTGGCGGAAAACTTCTCCATCACAAAGCGGGAGTTGATCTTTCCCATTCCCTTGAGGACCTTTCCGTCTTCCAGAGTTACATAGTCCTCCTCAAGAACCTCCATCTTGTCGTCTCCGTAAAGAGAACAGATTACAAAGTCGTTCCTCAGCATTTCCAGAACCTTCGGGTCGCTCCATACTCTGGCTTCCATCTCGCGGCAGTTTACGCAGCCGTGGCCTGTAAAGTCAAAGAACACCGGCTTTCCCTGCTCCTTTGAAGCCTTCAGGGCCTCGTCAAAGGTGAAGTAGCCCACAAGGCCGTGAGGCAAATGCAATTTGTCTGAATATTTCCTGTCCGGCACAACAACTTGACTTGTCGCTGAGGACGGATTATATGTTCCAACAGCAGCGCCGCTGGTATATGGCACCACAAAGTCTTGGGTCTGGATAGGAGGCAGATAGCCGCTGAGAGCCTTCAGGGGAGCGCCCCACATTCCAGGAATCATATACACCATAAACGCAAAGGTTATGATGGCCAGCATCAGCCTTCCCACGCTCACGTGGTCAGACGGAGAATCGTACTTGAACTTGAGTTTGCCCAGAAGGTACATTCCCAGAAGGGCCGCAATCACAATCCAGAAAGCCAGGTAAACCTCCCTGTCCAGAATTCCCCAATGGTAGGTCTGATCCGCCACGGATAGGAACTTCATACCCAGAGCCAGCTCTATGAATCCCAGCACCACCTTTACGCTGTTGAGCCAGCCGCCGCTCTTTGGAAGCTTCTTCAGAAGACTTGGCGCAAACGCAAAAATCGTGAACGGAATAGCAAAGACTATGGAGAATACCAGCATCACGATTATAGGAGTCATCACTTCCCCCTGCATACTCTTTATTATCGCTGAGCCTACTATAGGGCCTGTGCAGGAAAATGACACCAGCACCAAGGTAAGAGCCATAAAGAACACTCCGAGTATTCCTCCGCGATTAGACTTGCTGTCAGCCTTGTTTACAACCGAACTCGGAAGCACAATTTCAAACGCTCCAAAGAAGCTCAGGGCGAAAATCACGAATATCAGGAAGAAGATAACGTTGATCCAGCTGGTAGCTATCCAGTTGAAAATGTCTGCCGCAAAGTTCTTTCCGCCAAGAGTATATGTCAGCAGTATTATTATCGCGATAGGGATAGTGTAAATCAGCACAATGCAGATTCCGTACAGGATGGCCATAAACCTTCCCTTTGAAGGATTCTTCTCGTTCTGCTTGAGGAAGAAGGAAACCGTCATAGGAATCATCGGGAATACGCAAGGAGTCAGAAGAGCCACCAATCCCCAGGCAATGGCTTCCAGAATAAATCCCCATAAAGAACCAGCCTTGCTATTCTTTTCTTCTCCGCCAGAAGATACTTCCGGCATATTGAGGCTCAATTCAGCCTCTTGCGGAGCCACGCAACTTCCCTGTGTACAGGCCTGATAGTCAACTGATACGTTTATCTTTCCGGCCGCATCTGGGCCTATCTTTATCTTCTGAGCCAGAATGTCCCCGTCTTCCACAAGGTCTATCTCCATCCCAAAGGTTTCATCCATCACCCTATGGCCGCCTTGCTTTACATAAGGCTCGCCAACAAGTTCCACGCCCTGGCCGCCAACAGACAGTATCGTTGGATTCGGGCCTCCGTCATAAGGCCCCAGACCATAGGTGTGCCATCCTTCTTCTATCTTGGCTGTAACCGCAACTTCATAAATATCATCGGAAACCTTCTCCACAGAAGCCTTCCACTTTACCGGCTCTCCCTTGTCAAACTGCGCGTACGAGGCTGAAACAAAGGCAAAAAGAACAGCCAATATCAAACATATTCTCTTCATAAATCAATTATCAAAGCATACAAAAATAGAAAACGGGAGCTACAAAAGCAACCCCCGCAGCAATTAATCGAAAAAAAAACGAATCTATGAACACTTGATTAATTGCCATTATATTTGACAAAAGGACACTCGTTATGTAAAGTGTCCTTCTGAAAAAAATGCAAATAAATGCACCTGGAACGAGTATTCTACATTATTTGCTCTTGGAGAACATCCAAGACATGAAGTCCGGCATCTCAAAGGCCTTCCACCAGCATACGTGTCCGCAACCAGGGAATTCATGGTAGCGGACATCTGCTCCTGCCGCCTTCAAAGCTCGGTAAGCATCTCTGGAACCTGAAACCGGAACTGCAGGATCGCTGTCTCCGTGGTAAAGACTGAAAGACACGCCCTCAAATTTTCCGAGCCTGTCAGGATTGATATCTCCACAGATTGGAACTGCTGCTGCAAAAATGTCTGGATGACGGGCCACTGCATCAAAAGCGCCGATTCCTCCCATAGACATTCCATAGATATACACCCTTTTCGGATCAACATCCGGCCGCTGCAGGAAAAGATGCACAAGTTCCATCACCTGTTTCATCATCTTGCTCTCCGGATAATCTTTCGGAAAATCGTAGGATCCCGGGCTCACGTCAAAGGCCCAGGTACGCCCCTCCGGACATTGCGGCACTATGACAAAGCAAGGATAATCTTCTCTATTACAAGGATTCTGGAACATCTGTGCTCCGAATGTAGTCCTTTCATTGTCATTTCCTCTCTCGCCAGACGTATGCAGATAAAGAACAAGAGGATACTTCTCCATTTTCTCCGTCTTTTCCGGAACAAGATAACGGAAAAGGAGGGTATCGCCATCCGCACAGCGAAGCTTTCCATATTCATATGATTGCGCCCTCACCGTCTGCACGGAAAAGAATGAAAAGAATAACAAGAACGAAAAAAATGACAACAACAGAATACTCCAACGTTTCATAGATACTAGCTTTTATATTACACCAATGTCAAAGTTAAACAATTTGTGCAACTTTTTGTGCCACCTTTACAAGAAAACCGCCCCGCAGATATCTGCAAGGCGGTTATAATATGCCAAAGTATGTAGGAATAATTAGGGAATAAAAAAGTGCTCGGGACGGATAAAGCCCAATCGGTGGCTATCGTGTGCTATTTATCGCTACCGAAAGATTTGGTTATTAGAAGGTTGATAGATTGTTCGGTGTATTCAAATAATGAGCGGAAAAGGTGACCAAAAGTGACCGACAGAAAGAGATAAATTGTATTTTTAACAATTCGATAAATCGGAATTTATATGGACCGCAGTCAAGAAATCATCCGCACCAGTTGGATTGGCATCGCCGCTAATGTATTGTTGGCGGGATTTAAGACCGCAGTAGGCATCTTGGCCAGCAGTGTGGCTATTGTGATGGATGCCGTCAACAACCTGAGCGATGCGCTGTCGAGCGTCATCACCATCGTTGGCACAAAACTCTCCCAGCGTCCTGCCGACAGGAAGCATCCCTTCGGCTTCGGGCGCATCGAGTATTTCAGTGCCATCATCATCGCCGTCATCGTGCTGTCGGCAGGTATCACCTCGCTCATCGAATCGGTCAAGAAAATCTTCGACCCCACGGAGCCTTCGTACACCACGACTGCACTGGTGGTCATCGTGGTAGCTATTGTGGTGAAACTCCTCCTCGGCCAGTATGTCAAGAAGAAGGGCAAGCAACTGAAGAGCGATGCCCTGATTGCCTCAGGCTCTGATGCGCTGTTCGATTCTGTCATCACGTTAGCTACGCTCGTCTCTGCAGGTATTATGCTACTATGGGGTGTGTCGCTTGATGGTATTCTGGGTGCGCTGATTTCGCTTGTTATCATCAAGGCCGGAATCGAGATGCTGGCCTCGCCCGTCAACGAACTTCTGGGCACGAGCATTTCAGCAGACTTCGCAAAACAGATTCAGAAGGAGGTCTCAGACTTCGAGGGCGTTCACGGTGTGTTCGACCTGATATTGCATAACTACGGCCCCGACGTGAAGATCGGTTCGCTGCATATCAACGTATATGATACGATGTCAGCGTATGACATTCACGGACTGACACGACGGATTTCCACGCAGATGTATGAGAAGCATGGTATTATCATGACTGTCGGCGTATATGCCATAGCTACAGGTGAAAACCGCCGTGCAGAGTTGCAGGCGAAGGTAATACAGACCCTCTCCGCCCACAAGGATATCGTTCAGGTGCACGGTTTTTACTATACGGAGAAAGACAAGTATCTATCTGTCGATGTCGTCCCTGATATCTCCGTCCACGACGAAGCCTCCTTTGTCAATCAACTCACTGAAGAACTGCAGGTCTTAGTTCCCGACATGCAGGTTGTCATCGTGGTGGATCATAATTACAGCGAGTAATTTCGGATTTATCGGTGACCAAATGGTGACCAAATTTGGTGAATAAAAGAAATAAGACTTTGTAAAATGCTTGAAATATAGCAGCTTACAAAGTCTTATTTGTGCTCGGGACGGGAATCGAACCCGTACGGACATTCTGATGATTGGGATCAGGACCGGCATTACAATGCTTTATCGGAAGCAGATTTTTGTGGATGCTTTGGACTAAATGAATATATTTTGTACCTTTGCGGTTAGAGATAAGCTAACCGAATGGAGATAAAACATAATAAAACTATTTCTTCTTCCGAAAGTGCCCTGCTAGGATTCCTGGCCGAAGAGGGAAAGCAATGGTTTACCATTGAAGAGGCATACGCCGCCTTTCCGGACAAATCGGAAGAGGCGGTGCGTTTCATGTTGAAGCGAATGTTGGACAAGGGACTGTTGATTAAGATTTCCAGGAAAGTTTATTGGACGGTTCCTTTTGACCAAGAGGCGGAAGACTATCTTCCAGACTGGCACTTGATGGCCGAACCATTAGCTGGAGGCAACCACTATATAGCCTACTATTCAGCCCTTCAGATTCACGGCCTTATTACCCAGCCATCGCTGAAAGAACAGATAGTCCGTGAGCGTCATAAAACGGAGACCATTATACTGAAAGGTGTTGAATTCCAGTTCATTTACCACAACCCCAAACATTTTTTCGGGATGAAGAAAGTATGGATAGACTCATACAATAAAGTATCCTGCTCCGATTTAGAAAAAACTATGATTGACTGCTTGTATATGCCGGCTTATGCCGGAGGCATCATTGAGGTGGCGAAAGCACTTTGGACGGCAAGGGAGAAACTAGACTATGGAAAGCTACTTGCTTACGCCAAACAATTTGACAGCCAGGTTGTCATCAAAAGACTTGGATTCTTGCTGGAAAAACTTGAGATCAGTACGAATATCATAGAAGAACTGCGCAGCTTACGCAGCGCGACGGTATCTCCATTGGACACGGAAGTTCCAAATGAAGGAAAGATTTCCACCAAGTGGAGTATCCGGCAGAATGTTGAGATCGAAACAATTATCGACGCAATAAACAACTGATATTATGATACGTCCGGCAGAAATACAGAAGAAAGCGAACAAGGAAAAAGTGAGGGACACCCAGATAGAAAAGGATTACATCCTGACATGGATTCTCACAGGCGCAGCAAATAATAAAGTCTTGTCCCAAGCATTGGCCTTCAAAGGCGGCACGGTTCTTAAAAAATTCTATTTCAAGGACTACCGCTATTCTGAGGACCTTGATTTCACCTTGGTTGATGACAACCTTTCCAATGAGGAAATCCAGAACGCTTTTAAGGAGGTGTTCCTATATGTTCGAGAAGAAGCCAACATCCCGCTCTCCATGGAGGATTTCGGTATCCATGAAACGGGAAACATCAACTTCTATATCTCCTATGTCGGTCCCCTCGGAGGGACAGGGGCCAACAAGCGTGTTAAGGTTGACATCTCCCGGACGGAATTGCTTTGCTTCAAGCTGGAGAAACGGCCAATGTTTGACGCCTATTCCGACCAAGAAGACTGTACGGTCCAATGCTATTCTTTGGAAGAGGTGATGACGGAGAAGATGCGGTCGCTGCTTTCCAGAACCCAGCCGCGTGATTACTATGACCTATGGTATCTGTCGGAAAAGGAAGGCATGGAAATGACCGATCACCGATTTGAGTTCGAAGCGAAAGCCCGATACAAAGGCCTAGGTCCAGATTCCCTGCAGGAGAAACTTGAAGGCAAGGTTAACGTTTTCAAGTCCAGATGGGAGAGTTCCATGAAGGACCAGATCGCAGAATTGCCTCCCTTCGAGCAGGTCCATCGAGAATTGGGCAAACACTTCCGTCTTCTGTTCAAGCAGTAGGGTTTATAGGACAAAACTGGGGATGAAAGAAACAAGACTTTGTAAAATGCTTGAAATTTAGCAGCTTACAATGTCTTATTTGTGCTCGGGACGGATAAGGAGGTATCGGTGGTTATCGTGTGTTTTTCGTGTCCGTTTTTCGGGATTTGTGTCCGAACGTATCCGACTAAAACAGACAGTTATCAGCACTCTTGGCATGTTTACTTACAAAGGGATTGGTAGAAGCCCATCATTTGGGCTTTGAGGGCGGCGGGGTCGAAAGCTTTGCCGATGGAGGCGTGGAAGGAGTAGCCGTAAAAGAGGGATTGGAAGGTGGCGGCGACGGTGTCAAGGTCTTCCTGCGGGCTGATTTCGCCAGAGGCGACGGCATTGGTGAGGACTTTCTTCCAGAGGGCAATTTCGTCTTTCATGATGGTGTAGTAGCGATCGCCCAGGTCGGGGTAATAGCGTTTAATCTGCAGGACGAGGAGGAGGTAGGCGTGGGTGGGGTTCGAGGGCAAAGTGTCGGTGACGGTATCCAGGTAGTAGGCCCTGGTGCTGACAATGCCCGTGAGATAGGCCTGGATGAAATCCTTGAGGGACATGCCCTCCGTGTAGTTCACTTTCCGGTGGATGTCTTGCTTTTCCAGCACCTGGCTGATGATGACCTGGCGGAAGAAGTCCAGCTTGGTTTTGGCGTAGTAGAAGATAGCGCCGCGGGTGAAGCCCGTGGCATTTTCCACTTCTTCCAAGGTGAGGTCACCGATGTTGTGGGTGAGCAGCAGCGAGAAGGTTTGGGCGAAGAGTTTTTCTTTGTTATTCTCTCTCATTGCCAGTAATACGCATTTATACAAAGATAAGCACTTTTTTTTCTCTCCTTACATACCGTTCGGTATGTTAATAACATACTTTTTAGTATCTTTGCGCTTTGTTAGTAAAAACGTATAGCAAAATGGAAAAGACTAAGAATGAGTTGTATCAAACCCCAACGACAAACGTTATAGAGGTAAATGCCAAAGGAACCATCCTCATCGTCTCTGGTGACGCACCACAGTATGAAGGACCCGAAGAGTTTTAGGAGGAAGTATTATGAAAAAGAGAACGTTATTCATACCTGTATTATTATTGGGCCTGGGCATTGCCTCCTGCGACAAAATGGAACAGATTATTGAGGAGGAAACTCCGGAAACCGTAGTTGAAGGGGAAGTCTGGACCTTGAAAGTGGAGGCCGGTAAGAAGACTGAAGCCCTTACCAAAGCTCTGTCGATGAACTCTGATGGCACCATCAAGTCCGAATGGGTGGAAAACGACGTCATTATTGCTTATAAGTACCTTGAAAATGGAATGCTATATCTTGCAGAACCCGTTGGCTCGCTAACTGCTGAAACGAGTGGTTTGCACACAACCTTTACCGGTTCGCTGACTTCCGTTGAAGGTCTGGCAGTAGGCACGAAGATTCGTTTGACCTATCCCAATGACCAACCCGATTATCGCGGCCAAGATGGAACGCTGCAGTACATTTCCGACCACTGCAATTATTCCTATGCGGAGGTGGAGATTACGGAGTTGAACACAGATACGAAAGTGATCACTACTACCAATGCTGCCTTCAAAAACTGCCAAGCCATCTGGAAAATGAAGTTCAAGGATGCGAATGGCGACATCAACGTGACAAGTGTCACGATTGCCGCAGACTACATTAAGAACTATACAAGCGGTAGCCTGGCTTTTGTAGGGCAGATAACCATTACTCCTGCAACACCTACTAATGAAATATGGGTGGCCGTCAGTTCTATGAATCGTGATAATAACTATGTAATCAAATGTGTCACTGACAATTCAAGAAAACTGAGTTGCGTAAAGAAAGGAAATCTTCAGGCTGGGAAGTATTATACTTCGACCTTGACGATGACGCCGTTGGATGCAAACTTCATTACGGAAATCAACACGGTATCTGATTTGGTTCAGTTATCCAATGAAGTTAGTATCGGTAAGACCTATGAAGGTCAGA
>JAEEGG010000814.1_pt1 | contig 90870 bp, 60 predicted proteins | sample 9134161 | NCBI WGS metagenome assembly JAEEGG01 (sample SAMN16246543, study PRJNA631951) | gut metagenome | biome: gut microbiome; feature: rumen; material: CR-attached | host: Bos | place: Iran: Karaj | collected 2018-10
CATTACAGGTAAGCTTATAGAGCAGACTTTGCGAAATGTCGAGATACTGACACACTTCCTTCATGGTCAGGATGTCTTTGGTAGAGTACAGCGTCTCTTCTATTGATTTGAGACGCTGGTTGATAATGCCTGGATCAAACGTTTTCAATTCTTTGAGCTGCATCTCCAGCAGTTCAATACGTTTCTGTAATAGTTCTATTTCTTTCTTTGCCATATATAAGAGTTTTGAACACGAGGGACAAGCCCTGAAGTTTATTAAATTGAGTACAAAGGTAGGAGGATAAAATGGTTCACGTCCAGAACGACACTATATACAAATAGTTGTTTCGTGGTTATATAGTTCATTTATTTTCTTTTGCTTGGATTTGTTGACTTTTTAGCGGTTTTATTTCATTTCTACATACCAAAACGACATATCAAAACACGCTTTTATTCCCAATAATTCAGATTTATCCGCATTGTGAAGATAGACTGCACAATGCCAAAATACCTTTGCAGCAAATTCTTAGCAAAATAATGAATAGAATAGAATCAATGAGAGAAATAACAAGATAAAAAGGATATACTTATGTATGTCATATATTCAATTTTTAGTAACATTTTTAATTAACACGAAAAGAAAATGAAACGGTTAAAGAACAACTCCGTCCTCTCTCTTTTTGTGTCCATGCCGCGTAGGCTGTTCCAAGAAAATTGAGACAGAGCTACCTGAGAACGAATCCTGGCAGCTCTACCGTACTGCCTATGAGCAGTACCAGTCAGAAATCCTCAATGGCGAGAAATCTTATTCTCGGTATGTGAATGATTTCATCTACTATCACCTTCCATGTTTAAGCATTCGTGAAGCCGACATCAGACTTCATGTCATGCATGTGTTTGCTCTGAAGGAGCTTCTGGAAGAACGCCGTGACCTTGTAGATGCCTTCTTCTCAAAGGACGTTTTTGAGGAGAAGGACTTTCTTCTAATGGATGCCTTGTTCAATAAAGGAAAGAATCTTGAAGAGCCAGAACCCGTGTGTCTGGCTCATTTCAGTGATGGACAGATAAGTCTCATTACTAACTTCGTCAGGTCAACAAGTCTTTTTAAGTCAGAGGTGACAGAAAACAGCATCAGGGATCTGTTTGAATGTCGGCTGCAAGTTCCTCTTCAGGCAACAGTCAACAGATATGTGGCCATCTTCTTCGGGAAACTACGTGAACATGGACTTCTTCCTTATTCGTGGCAGAAGATTATGGAAAACCACAAACTGGTATCATCGTCTGTCAACAACGAACCTCTACGAGCAAGCCAACTGCGCTGCGGATTATCGCAAGCAAGAGTTGCTAACCTTCGAAAGAAGCCGAACTCTAACATCCTTGACGATGGCATTGGCTTTTATGACAGCTGTGACGTATTTATAAAGAAGTTGAAAGAATGTCTGTAAAATGCAAGCAATCCTACTATCTGCAAACAGTAGGGCTATATAACAACTATATACGGAATCCTATATAGCTGTTATACGCATTCTTATGATTTTTAGGGGCTACCTTTGCAGCAGAATTCATTCATGCACGGAGGTAGTTCCTCCTTATCATTGTAATAAAATCATAAGAAATATGGACGAGAAATCAATACTCGAATTTACGGACAAGAGCATTACATTTGATCAGTTTGTTGACTTTCTGGCGACTAAAGTTGCATTAAGAATCCATCAAATTGAGAAAGGTGAACTTGAAGTGAGCCAATCACAAGCTTACAAGTTATTTGGCAGAGCTGACGTTGAAAGATGGATTAGAAACGGAAAGTTACATCCAGTTAGAATTTCACCAGGCAAGAAACGGTTCAGCCTTGTCGATTTACAGAAGTTAGCAAGCATTCAGCAGAATTACCTCTTGTAACACACAGCCACAACAAAAAACTCAGATACGGCATAAGCTATATCTGAGTTTTTTGTTGAATCATACAGATTAAAGAAGAATGCTATCGAACCAGGCGTTGATACATCTGAGTGAGATTCTTGTCAACGTTAGTTATCTTGAATTGAACACGAGCATTTTTTGTTTTCTTAGGCAGCATGGTAACAAGCTTATCCATTATCTGGTCAACATTTGAGAAACCAGTGTCTTCAATGGCACATACCTTTTTCCCCATAATATAAGCTTCAGCCCTAACATTATTGTATTTTGATATTCTATCGAACGTTTTATCTTCCTTCTCAACATACTTGGATTCATTATCAGTGAAGAAGATAAAATCAATAACCTTCTCGTTAAGAATCCATGCAGGGCTATAGTCAACTTTCACATAAACCTTAGCCATCTTATTAACAGAGTGATTGAGACCAAAGTCAACTTCATTCATTGTTGCCCCACATTCATTCTGGGCTATTGTTGCCCAACTATGACGGAATGCGTACAACGAAGCTTTGTAATTTGGGTCAACCTTTTCCCATATCTGTTTAATGCCGATATTCACATTAGCACAGAAAGAGTCGGAAGTTGACAAACGATCATGAAAGTCAAAAAGCCAGGGAGAGTCTATGTTCTTTGAGAGGTATTTCTCAAAAGTCGGTTTTAAGAACGCAGGTACACGTACCTCAAAATAACCTTTATCTGCACGAGTGTTTCTTGTTTTCCGACGTTCATAGTGGAAGATGCCATTGACATACTGGTCTTTCTCAGCATTGAATATATCGACAGCATTCAATCCACACAAGCAGAATGAGATGAGAGCTACATCCTGACCAAGTTCCATAAGAGGATGGGTGAATCTGCTTCTGTCCGGGACGACATTGAAGAACTTACGCAACATACTTGCTGGAATGGCACGCTTTTCTGGAATGTCACTTCTTGGGATGACAACATTGCACCAAGGATTCTTTAGCTTTGCGATACCTTGTTCTTCGTCATTATATTCTTTCATTGCTGCTTTATAAATTTCTCTTATACAAACAGGGTACTGTTCCTTACAACGATTAGTTTCAGATAAAGACTCAATCCATCGGTTAAGAAAAGCAGATGTAAGACGAGAGAACATAATGTTATCTGTATGGGCAAACCGTTCCATATGATTGAGTGCCCACTTGTAGTTACGTGAGGTTCGTTCTTGACCTCTTTTGATTAGTTTCTCTATATGCTTTCTTGCATAATCTGAAAAGGACATATCTTCAGTCGAGGTAGTAAGATAGGCTACAACCTCTGAAGCTGTCCAGTTTGAAGTGTTAATCTGATTCAGTGTGCTGTAATAATGACTAATCAGATTTGAAGTTTGTTGGATAACGTAAGGGTCAATAACATCCTTGCCTTTTATTCCCTTATCATTTACCATCCATGAGGTTCTGATAAAAGAACTCTGTCTGTTATGAACTACTCGGATGTAGACAATGTACATCCCTGTCTTTAGTTTTGACTTAACTGTGGGTTTAAGCGTTGCCATAATTTTAATAATTAGTGAAATGTTAATACTTTTAGAATTTGTTTTTACTATTCATTTATTCATGCATAATCAGAATTAAATCTGGTCAACATGGCCTGAAAATCTGGTCAACATATCGCAAACAAAGGGGGTATTTTTCGCCTTTTGTGCCGATACCGATTTTTTGCTTGGTCAACATGGCCTGAAAATCTGGTCAACAAATTGGGGTACTTACCCAACACGTTCTGCACATATAACGTGCAGAATATGAGCAAAAAGAACCGAGGCAAGAACCTGTTTTCCAAGTCCTTGCCTCGTATCTCACTAATTATCAGCATTCTGTAGTTTATTCCTCTACAGCCGCCTGCGCGGCGGCGAGGCGGGCGATGGGTACGCGGAAGGGAGAGCAGCTGGCGTAGTTCATGCCAATCTTGGCGCAGAACTTGACGCTGCTGGGCTCACCACCGTGCTCACCGCAGATGCCGCAACGCAATTCGGGACGAACCTCGCGGCCTTTGCGTACTGCATACTTGATGAGCTTGCCGACGCCGTTTTGGTCAAGCACCTGGAATGGGTCAACCTTCAGAATCTTCTTGTCAAGATAGACGGGAAGGAAGCTGGCGATGTCATCGCGGCTGTAGCCGAAGGTCATCTGAGTGAGGTCGTTGGTGCCGAATGAGAAATACTGAGCCTCGGTGGCAATGCGGTCTGCAGTCAGGGCTGCACGCGGAATCTCAATCATCGTGCCAATCTCGAACTCTACCTCGACGCCGTATTCGTTGAACACTTGCTTTGCGGTGTATTGGATAATCTCCTTCTGCTGTTTCAGCTCGTGCAGAATACCAATCAGCGGAACCATGATTTCGGGCATAGGATTTTTGCCTTCCTTCTTCAGTTCGCAGGCAGCACTCAGGATGGCGCGGGTCTGCATGGCGGTGATTTCGGGGAAGGTGATGCCCAGACGGCAGCCACGGTGACCCAGCATCGGGTTGTTCTCGGCCAGTGAAGCCACGCGGCGCTGGATGGTCTCTAAACTCACGCCCATCTCCTGTGCCATCTGCTCCTGACCAGCCAGATCGTGGGGTACGAACTCGTGGAGGGGAGGATCGAGCAGACGGATGTTGACGGGCAGACCGTCCATAGCCTCGAGGATGCCCTTGAAGTCAGCCTTCTGATAGGGGAGCAACTTGGCCAGCGCCTTCTCACGTCCGGCAACGCTGTCAGCCAGAATCATCTCGCGCATAGCCACAATCTTCTTGTCCTCGAAGAACATGTGCTCGGTACGGGTCAGACCGATACCCTTGGCGCCGAAGTTGCGAGCCACCTGTGCATCGTGAGGAGTATCAGCATTGGTGCGTACCTGCAGCTTGGTGTACTTGTCGCAGAGGTCCATCAGCTCCTTGAAGTCGCCTGAAAGTTCAGCAGCCTTGGTGGGCACCTCGCCAGCGTAGACCTGGCCGGTAGTACCGTTCAGAGAGATATAGTCACCCTCCTTATAGACGACGCCGTCAATCTCGACAGTCTTGTCTTTGTAGCTGACGTTCAGCGAGCCTACGCCCGAGACGCAGCACTTGCCCATGCCACGTGCCACAACGGCAGCGTGTGAGGTCATGCCACCACGAGCGGTGAGGATGCCCTCGGCAGCAGCCATGCCAGCGAGGTCTTCAGGCGAGGTCTCGATGCGGACGAGCACCACCTTGTGACCATCCTCGTGCCAAGCCTTGGCATCGTCGGCGTGGAACACAATCTGACCGCAGGCGGCACCGGGGCTGGCGGGCAGACCCTGTGCGATGACTTTGGCCTTTGTGAGGGCCTTCTTGTCGAAGACGGGGTGCAGCAGCTCGTCGAGCTTCTGAGGCTCGCAGCGCATGATGGCGGTCTTCTCGTCGATCTTGCCCTCGTGGAGCAGGTCGATGGCAATCTTCACCATAGCGGCACCTGTGCGCTTGCCGTTACGTGTCTGCAGGAACCACAGCTTGCCCTCCTGAACGGTGAACTCCATGTCCTGCATGTCGTGGTAGTGGTTCTCAAGGTTCTTCTGAATCTGGTCGAGCTGAGCGTAAACGTCAGGCATGGCCTCTTCCATTGAAGGGTACTTAGCAGCACGCTCTTCCTCTGAGATGCCGGCACGTTCAGCCCAGCGCTGAGAGCCAATCTTCGTGATCTGCTGCGGTGTACGAATACCAGCAACCACGTCCTCGCCCTGTGCGTTGACGAGGTACTCGCCATTGAACAGCGGCTCGCCATTAGCGGCATCACGGCTGAAGCAAACGCCCGTAGCCGATGTGTCGCCCATGTTACCAAAAACCATTGCCATGACGCTGACAGCTGTTCCCCACTCGTCGGGAATGCCTTCCATCTTACGATAGAGGATGGCGCGCTCGTTCATCCATGAACGGAACACGGCGCAGATGGCGCCCCAAAGCTGCTCGATAGGATCGCTGGGGAAGTCCTTGCCTGTGCGCTCCTTGATGGCGGCCTTGAACAGCTGCACCAGCTTTTTCAGCTCGTCGACATTCAGGTCCTTGTCCAGCTTCACGCCACGCTCAGCCTTCACCTTCTCGATGATTTCCTCAAACGGGTCGATGTCGGTCTTGTTCACGGGCTTCATCTCGAGCACCACGTCGCCGTACATCTGCACGAAACGACGGTAGCTGTCGTACACGAAGTGGGGGTTTCCTGTCTTCTTCACCATGCCTTCAGCCACCTCGTCGTTCAGACCGAGGTTGAGGATGGTGTCCATCATGCCGGGCATAGAAGCGCGGGCACCTGAGCGGACCGAGACGAGCAGAGGATTCTCCTTGTCGCCGAACTTCGAGTTCATCAGCACCTCGATGTGCTTCACGGCTGCGGTGACATCGTCGTTGAGCAGTTCCATGATTTTCTGCTGACCTACCTGATAGTACTCGTTGCAGCAGTCAGTAGTGATGGTGAAACCAGGAGGAACGGGAACACCCAGCAGGTTCATTTCGGCCAGGTTAGCGCCCTTGCCGCCCAGTTCCTCACGCATTTTTGCATTACCTTCGGCTTTACCGTTGCCGAAGAGGTAAACTCTCTTTTGACTCATTAGTTTTTAAATATTAACGATAAATAATAACGTGTTTTTTTTTGAATTGTGCAAAGATACACGATTTTCTGCACACTGCCAAAGAAAAAGTAGAAAATTTTTTCTTGCCGGCCTCACATTTAGCATTTTTTTCCTAACGCAGCCTTACAATTCTTATTCCGTCGGCGTTCTTCCTGTTCTTAAGATACTGCTGCATGGTGATACTCTCTTCCACCACTTTCTTATGCTTGCTGGAGGCGTCGATCATGTGCAGGCCGTCGTCGTGCCACACTGCGATGCCCAGATGGGCAATGTCGAGGCCGGGGGTAAGGCTGGTGATGGCAATGATGTCGCCATTGCTGACGGTGTGCCTCAGCTCACGGCTATCGGCGAGCTGGCGCGTGGGGATATAGCGGTACTTGCGTCCTGTCAGGTCTTGTTCCTGTGCCGTGATGCGAGGCAGATACTCAGGATGTTTCTTCAGTGCGACGTATGACTGCGGATGCTTTGTCATATAGTCAACTTTTACCTTCTGCAAGGCCGTAAACGGTGGATTGGGACTCTGAATCTCTGTCACGAAGCCCAGCCGCGAGTTGTCGCGCATCCAGTCAGTAAAATAATGTATGCGCGAGGGGTAGCCGTCGCATACGCCGTTCCAGTAGCGCTGCATGTGCAGCTGGTGCACAAACTGCCGGAAGGTGGTCTCGCCGCGCCGACTGCACAAAGTGAGGGCCACCACCACATCGACGTAGGTGGTGCAGTCCAGTTCGCGAGTGTTCAGCACCAATCGTTCATCGTCGGGGTAGAGCTCCAGCGTATGTGCGACGTAGGGTTTGCCTAAGAACTTTCTTGCGAAGTAGAGCACGTCCTGCCCTTTCTCTAATCCTTTCACGCCGTTGTCGGCCAACAATTGCTCAATGAGGATACTGTCTGCCGCCTCATAGTGGCAACGCTCTTGCGCCACTGCATGGCTGAATGGCAGCTGACAAATGACCAATGTCAAACCTATCAGCCACCATTTCCTTCTTGTCTGTAAGTATGTCTTTTTCATTTCTTTGGGAGTTAAAGTGGAAGTTAAAGTGGGAGCATTATTTCTGCTTATCCCGCCTGTATTTCTTTTTCAGTCCGAAGTTGTAGCCTATGTAGACGTTCATCGATCCGAAAGTGTTGTTTGTGCGGAAGCGGGGCTTGTGGTAGTTGTTGGTATGCACGATGACGTTGGCTCCTGTATACCACCGCATGTTGTTGTATACGACGCCGAAGCGCCCGATGCCGTCGAGGTTGACATTTTGGAAGTCGAAGCCCTCTTTGCTGTTGCCCACAGCGTCGCCCTCACTTTTCTTGTAGCACAATGCGCCCTGCAGACTTGCTGCGAAGAGCCAGTTCTTGTGAAACACCCAGTTGTAGGCATAGCCGCCGGAGATGTTGAAGTCGTCGTAGCTGACATTTCTGATCATCAGCCCTGAGTCCAAGGGCACGGTGTTATTCCCCAGACAGTCGTCGACAAGGTGCTGCAGGCGCTGATGGTCAACGTCGAGCGAGTTACGAGTGTAGCCCATGCCCGCCATCCACGATCCGCAGCTCACCTTCTGCTGTGTGCTCTGGCTGAAGGCTGCAGGATACGAGAATCGCTTATGATTAAAGATGTAATAGATGTTGAAACCGGTGATGCCGGCCCTGACGCCGCTGAAGGGCTTGTGCTCCAATGGCTGTGTGTAGACATTCTTTCCCAGATAGGCGTCGCGCAGCTTGTAGTCGTTGCCTGTGCGGCGGTAGAAGAGGTCGATGCCTATCTGCGAGCTGTAGATGCTGAAGTCCAGCTGCTGCTTGATGTGTGACAGGTCGATGTTGCCCAGCTCAAAGGTGTAGCCGGCGAAGAACCACTTCCATCCGAAGTAGGGGCCAATCTTCATCTTCATGTCGGGCGAGAAAGTGATGGACTGCGGTTCCTTCCCTGCGCTGCGTAGGGTGAAGATGTCGTAGTTATGTGTGACTTGCAGCATGACGGTGAAGACATAGTGTTGCGGTTCTATGAAGTGGGTGTCGAAGCGGTCGAAGTTGCGCACGGTCTCACGCACCAGCGAGTGGTGTCTCACGCTGTCGGTCTGGGCAGAAGAAGTGAGAATCATGAAGTAAGAAGTAAAAAATGTCACCATCCCCCTTATTATCCACGACTTATAATGACCGAATGTGTTCATCACTTCTTTCTTCTTACTTTCATATCTTCCCTAAGATGCGGTCCAGTACCCAGTTGGTGGGTGTGGCCGACACGCTGGTGCAGGAGCAGACGCCAAACCCCTGCAAGTGCTCGATGACGCTCTTTATCAGCGGAAACTGCACGTAGGGCGGGTTGGGCACCTCTATGACTTCTGTGCCATGACTGATGTGCAGTTCTATGGGGGCATAGTTGAAGACAGAGAAAGCCATCGACCCCTGTGTGCCGATGATGAGTATGCGGTCGGTGCGCGCCGACTCGTGTGCCACAAAGCTCCACGAGCCGCTGCCTGTCACTCCGTTTTCAAAGCGGAAGATGGCGCTGACTGAGTCTTCGGCTCTGTAGAGGTGTCCGCGGTTGGCCGTCATGCCTCGTGCCTCGATGATGACCCCGAAGATGTGCTGCAGGAGGTCCATCTGATGAGGTGCGAGGTCGTAGAAATATCCTCCGCCGCTGATGTCGGGCTGCAGGCGCCAGGGCAGGTTCTCAGGATGAGCGTAGTCGAGATTGCGTGGCGGCACGGCAAAGCGCACCTGCACATTGACCACTTCACCGATGGTGCCTTGCTCCACTATTTCTTTTACACGCTGGAAATAAGGCAGGTAGCGGCGATAGTAGGCCACAAAGCATGGCTGGCCTGTCTGCTCACTCACATAGTTGATGCGTGCACAGTCGTCGTAGGTTGAGGCCAGGGGCTTCTCCACATAGACGGGTTTGCCGGCCTTCATCGCCATGATGGCAAAGGTGGCGTGGCTCGAGGGTGGTGTGGCCACATAGACGGCGTTCACGTCGGGGTCGTCGATGAGCTGCTGGGCATCGGTGTACCATCGTGAGATGCCATGACGCTGAGCGTAGGAGCGGGCTTTCTCAGCTGTGCGGCTCATCACGGCTACCACACTGCTGCCCGCCACTTCGTTGAATGCTGGGCCGCTCTTCAGCTCGCACACTTCACCGCAACCGATGAATCCCCATTTCAGATGCTTCATGGAAAATGAGAAATTGAGAGAATGAGAGAATGAGAGAATGAGAGATTGAAAGATAATGTCAGTACAGGAATCCCAACAGCCAGAGGGGTATCTGATTGTCCTTGCCTATCTCAGTGTTGTAACGGGCATAGATCACATCGGGCGCAAACCTTATCTTATTGCTTCCCGAGGCGTCGCAAATGCGGAACTTCAGGTTTCCGTCTACGAGATAGAGCTGGTCACGACCTGACTGGTTCACTTTGTGGTCTTTCCACAGCGAGTTGACGAAGAAGGTCTCCATGGCCGTCTGTTTCTCCACATGGATGGGATAGATGGCATAGAGCAGGTTGGAGTTGTGCAGCATCACCTTCGACGGCTTTTTGGGGAAGTCTTCGCCCCAGGGATATATCATGTTCAGCAGTCGGGCGTCGGTGAGGTACTTGATGTAGTTCATCACCGTGGCACGGCTGGTCTCTATGTCCTGTGCCAGCTTGCTCACATTGGGAGCCTTGGGGCCTTCCTCGGCCAGTTCATAGAAGAGCTTCTTGATTTTCGGCAGATACTTCAGCTCTATCTGCTTGATGATCAGTATGTCCACCTCGGTCATCATGTTCATCGTCTTCAGCAGGTTCTCGCTATAGTTGCGCTGCTCCTGGAAGAAGGGATAGAAGCCATGATGGATATAGTCTTGGAAGTAGCGGCGTGGCGACACCTTGGGCAATATTTGCTTGATGATGCGCTCATGGTCGTTCAAGATTTCATCGAGCGTATAGGGCTTGAAATCATTGCCCGTCAGTAAGTTAATAAACTCTCGAAACGAGAATCCTCTCAAGTTGTAAGACTTCACGATGCCGTTCAGCTCGGGGTTCTCATCCTTCAGTCGCATCACGCTGCTGCCCGTAAACACAATCTTCAGCCCCGGATAGAGGTCGTAGCACTTGCGCAGCTCGTGCGACCAGTCGTCCTGCTTAAACACCTGGTCGATGAGCAGCACGCGTCCGCCACGGTAGTAGAACTCCCCGGCAAAGTCGGCAATGCCTCGGCCCTGGAAGTAGAAGTTGTTCATATTGATGTACAGGCATTGCCTGTCTTCGAGCGCGAAGTGCTCCTTGGCATATTGCAGCAGGAAGGTGGTCTTACCGATGCCGCGTGTGCCCTTGATGCCTATCATGCGGTCGCTCCAGTCAATCTCGTCCATCAGCGTGCGTCTGACGGGTGCGTTGACATGCTCCACCAAGTAGCGGTGTGTGCGGAAAAAAGCCTCCATGATGTGTTTTTTCGAGGTAAATCTTAATGCGTAATGCTGAATGAGTTTGCAAAAGTACAAAGAATTTCCCAAATTGCAAAGCAGAGATTGCAAAATCTTACTAAAAAGTATCTTTTTCTCCAAAAAAGCGTGGGTACAGCAAATTTTTTTTGACGTTATTGTTCAAAAATGCTTACCTTTGCAAGCGAAAATGAAGAAGCTCAAGCACATCATCAGTTGGACGATATGGGGACTGTTAGGCCTCTATGTCTCGCTGGTCATCCTCATCCAGCTGCCTTTCATGCAGCGCTGGCTTGGAGGCGTGGTGGGCGACGCCCTCAGCCGCAAGCTGGGCACGGCAGTGAGCATTGGCCGCGTCGACCTGGGTTTCTTCAACCGCCTCATCATCGACGACGTGGTCATCAAAGACCAGCAGCAGGCAGACATGGTCAGCGCTCGCCGCATGTCGGTGAAAGTGGAGCTGCTGCCACTGCTCAGCGGGCGTGTCAGCATCTCGTCGGCACAGCTCTTTGGTGCCAGTGCCGTGCTCTATCGCGACAGTGCCGGCGCCACGCCCAACTACCAGTTTGCCATCGATGCCCTCACAAACAAGGACAAGAAAGAGCCCTCACGCCTCGACCTGCACATCGGCTCCATCATTGTGCGGCGGCTCTCGCTGACCTACGACCAGCGTGATGCCCCCCAGACGCCCGGCCGCCTGAACATGCAGCATCTGAAGGTGAGCGATGTCACGGCCCATGTGCTGCTGCGCACGCTGACCGACGACTCGCTGAACGTCAATGTGAAGCGCATCGCCATGCACGAGCAGTCGGGCCTCGACCTGCAGCGGCTGTCGCTCAGGCTGGAGGCCAACCGTCGGCAGGCGTTGCTCACCGACTTCACGCTGGAGATGCCCGGCACCGCCCTCGGCATCGACACGGCCACAGTTGTTCACGGCCTTTCCCTCACCGACAGCCTGGCGTTCCACGTCTCACGGTTGAAGGGTGTGATAGCCTTGGCCGACCTGTCCGCCGTGCTTCCCGACAATGTACCGTTGGAGCGCAACCTGGACATAGACATCAGTGACATTGGCGGCACCGACCACAGCATGGCGTGCCCCCACTTGAGCATCGCCACTACCGACGGCGCCTTGCAGCTCTTGCTCTCAGGCCATGCCGACAGCGACGAGCGCTCCTTCCGTACCAGCATCGAGCGCCTCAGCGTGAGCAGCGACCTGATGGCCGACCTGCAAGAGGTCATTCCCGACCTGCCGCCCCTCATCGGACGCATAGGAAGCCTCGACATCACCGCCCACGCGGGCACCGACGACTTTGGCGACATCCGTGGCCAAGGCCGTGCCGTCACCTCCTTGGGCACCATGACGTGGCGAGGCACCATGATGGACGATGCAAGCCGCTGGACGGCACACATCGATACCGACAGCCTCGACTTAGGAAGCCTCACAGCCAACAGCGAGCTGGGCCTGCTGGCGGCCAGCCTCGACCTGAGCGGAACCCATCAGCAGGTCAACATTCTTGGCGATGTGCCCATCCTCGACCTGCACGGTTACAGGTATCATCAGCTCAGCGTCGATGCTGTCTACAGCCCTTCGGCTACCAGCGGCCATCTGAAGATTGACGACACCAACCTGCAAGCCAATGTTGAGGGCAGCTATGGTTACAGCAACGGCTCAACCGAGTCCGGCACCGACGGCGGGCGTCTGAGAATGACGGGCACCATCGACATGCTGGCCCCCCAGGCGCTGCATCTGTCCGACCGCTGGGGCGCCGCCACGTTCTCTGCCATCGTCGATGCCGACCTCAGCGGCTCGTCATGGCGCAACGCTATGGGCACCCTCGACCTCGACGACTTCGTCATGGCCCAGAGCGACACCACACACTATCACCTCGACAACCTGCACATACGCATGGGCACCGACGATGAGCGCCGCTACTGGCGACTGACCTGCGACTTCGGCGAGGTGCTCTTCACCGGTCACAGCAACTGGACGTTCTCCTTGCCTCCCTTCGGACAGATAGGCCCGGCCAAAGGTGGTGCCGACAATGACTTCGAGCTCACCGCACGCCTCTCTGACAGCAGCTGGATGCAAAAGCTGCTCGGCATACAGCTCGACCTGCAAGGCCCGCTGATGGTGGATGCCCAGGTGAACGACAGCGAGGAACGGATGACGGTAGAGGCCGCCATCCCCTCCTTCCTCTATGGCAACGTGGGCTATCGCAACGGCAACATCCTGCTGTCACGACAGGGCGACAGCACCAGCTGTGACGTCAGGGTGACACGGCTCACCGACAAAGGCGCTCCCCTCCACCTGGCCATGACCACCAACGCCAAGGAGAATGAGGCCACCTCCCATCTGTCGCTCTCTAACGAGACGGGCGACGGCGGCACAGTCAGCCTGGTGACCAGCATCTATGAGAACGACGAAGGGAAGAGCGAGGTGCACACCCGCGTCATGCCCTCACGCTTTGTGCTGAACGACAACCTCTGGGACCTGGAGCCTTGCGACATCCTCTACAATGACAAGAGCCTGATGATAGACCACTTCTCCCTGCACCACGACGACGAGCACCTCATCATCGACGGCATCGCCTCGAGCAACGCCACCGACTCGCTCGTCATCGACCTGCAGGGCGTCGACGTGGCCTACGTCCTTGAAGCCGTGGGATTCCGCAGCGTGCGCTTCGGCGGACATGCCACGGGCAAAGCCTATGTCTGCCAGGCCCTCAGCAAGCCTGAGGCATGGGCCGACATCGCTGTCACAGACTTCCTCTTCCAGGAGGCACGCATGGGCATCCTCGAAGCTGTCGCCGTATGGAACGCTGAGGAGGGGCAGGTGGACCTGGAGGGCGTCATCGACGACGGTGCCGATGCACAGACCTTCGTCGACGGATTCATTTCGCCCCGCCGCAAGGAGATAGACCTGGGCATCCAGGCACAAGGCACCAACATAGGCTTCGTCAGATCGTTCACACAGAGCTTTATCTCCAACATCGAAGGCAAAGGCTACGGTGACGTGCGCATCATCGGCCCGCTGAAAGCCATCGACATTGTGGGCGAGGTGGCCGTAGAAGGCAAGGCCGCCATCAAGCCCCTCGGCACCACCTACACCTTCACCGGCGACACCGTGCACCTCACGCCCGGCGTCATCGGCTTTCGGCAATTCACTCTCAACGACCGCGACGGCCACACGGCAACGCTCAACGGAGACATCACACACACACACCTGAAGAACATCCATTTCAACCTGTTGGCCGATGCCAGCGGGCTGCTGGCCTACGACTTCCCGCAGATGGACGCCGGCGGCACCATAGGCGGCACCGTCTGGGCCGACGGACAGGCGCTGATGCAGGGACGGCCCGGAGAAGTCACCATCGACTGCGATGTCACCCCGACGCCCGGCTCCTTCTTCATCTACAATGCCTCCAGCCCCGATGGCATCAACCAACAGCAGTTTATCACGTGGGAATCCTCGTTGAGAGATGAGAGTTTAGTGTTGAGTGACACTACAACTAACCCAAGAGAAAAGTCACTCAACACTCAACTCTCAACTCTCAACACAAGCGACCTTCGCCTCAATCTGCGCATCAACGCTACGCCCGATGCCACCATGCGCCTGCTGATGGACCAGAGCTCGGGAGACATGATCAACCTCAATGGCTCGGGAGCGCTGCGCGCATCCTATTACAACAAAGGGTCGTTCCAGATGTTCGGCACCTACGCCATAGAGCGCGGCTCCTATTCCATGACCATCCAGAACCTGCTGAAGAAGAATTTCCTGTTTCAGGAGGGCAGCACCATGGTGTTCAACGGCGACCCCTTCGGCGCAGCGCTCAATTGGAAGACCGTGAACACCGTCAACGGCGTGTCGCTGTCAGACCTCGGCCTCGGCAATGCCTTTACCAGCAACACCATCCGCGTGAACTGTCTGATGAACATCGTGGGCACGGCAGGCGAGCCCCGCGTGGAGTTCGACCTCGAGATGCCCACCCTCAACAGCGAAGAGCAGCAGATGATACGCGCCATCATGGCCAGCGAGCAGGAGCTCAACCAGCAGGTGGTCTACCTGTTGGGCATCGGCCGCTTCTACACCCAAGGGGCCAACAACGCCAACACTCAAGGCTACGGACAGACGGAGCTGGCCATGCAGAGCCTGCTCTCAGGCACCGTCTCGTCGCAAATCAACCAGCTGCTGTCGCAGGTCATCAAAAACGATGACTGGAACTTCGGCGCCAATATCTCCACTGGAAACGAGGGGTGGCACAACGCAGAGTATGAAGGTCTTGTCAGCGGACGCATGCTCAACAACCGTCTGCTGCTGAACGGACAGTTCGGCTATCGTGACAACGCCACCCAGGCCACACCCTCGTTTATTGGCGACTTCGACATCCAGTATCTGCTCACACGCGGCGGCAGCATCGCCCTGAAGGCCTACAACAAGACCAACGACCGCTACTTCACCCACTCCTCGCTGAACACCCAGGGCATCGGGCTCATCATGAAAAAAGACTTCAACGGCATCAGAGACCTCTTTATAAGAAGAAAGAAATGATGGCACTTTTCGACCTGTGCGGTTGACTTTTATCTTTGAACTGACCAGCTTCGTGACGTGACCTAATCTAACTCCATCCGTACCGCACAAAAAAGTCCGAAGGCTTCGGACTCTCCGTCCGAAGGCTTCGGACTCGTCGTCCGAAGGCTTCGGACTGTTTGTCCGAAGGCTTCGGACAAACAGTCCGAAATGTAAAGAATAATTGCGGACTTTTTTTTACTGATAAAACAGAAGGAGTTACAAATACATGCGGGCTGAAAACCTTTAGAAAAAAGCATGTCTTGGGGCATTCAACCGCCACAGAGCATCCGTTTACCTTCTCTGTGCCGCTGGGCATCAGATTTACTTGGTAGCCGGGTACGTCATTTTTCCCTGATAAAAAACGGCCTGCTCAACGCCTTGCTGCCGCTGACGGACGATGCGTGCGTGTAGAACCCCTCCCCAAACAGAGAGGCCCCCAGTATCGGGGACCTCTCTGTTTGGGGAGGGGCGGGGCTGCGCCATCATGTGGCCGCCGCAGAGGTAACTTCTCCCCTCCCTCGCAGGCGATGTTGTCCTTAAGCGGACAACATCTTCAGGCTGGGGGTGGGTCTGAATCCCCCTCTAACTCCCCCTTTGCAAGGGGGAGAATAGGGCTAATACAGCTCAAACTCGTAGATGCGTGTGGCGTCGCCCGTGGTCTGTGTAGATCCTACGACGAAGAGCCGGACGTAGCGTGCTTCGATGGGGTTGAAGGAGCGTTCCACGACGTTGCTGCGGTTCTGGTCTATCATGTCTGCTGTGACCCATTCCTCTGTCTCGCTGTTGCGTGTCTGGAGTAGGCATGTGCGTGTGATGTAGGAGAAATCCTCGGCCCCGGCGTTGAGCAGACGCCAGCGGCTCAGCTTCTGTACTTTGCCCAGGTCGAATACCACATAGTTGGGTGCCGGCTTCACGTCACACCACTTGGTGTCTTCGTTGCCATCCACGAGGTTGGGTGCCCGCTCGTTGTCGTTGCACTCGCCTGTCACGGCTATGATGCGTGCGTGCTTGAGGAGCGACTCCTGTGTGGCGACGTGTGCTTCTGCGCCCTCTGCCGTGGTGGCCTCTGTGGTCAGCGATGCCTGGAAGAGCGGTGCTGCCGGCTGCAGGTCTGGCTCTGCGTCAGAGACAGTGGCAGCGAAGACGACGATGCTGGGGTCGTTGGGCATCTGCACCTCTGTGGCTTTGGCCGGCAGGGGGATGTCTACGCGGAACATATAGGTGTACTCGTATGGCTCATCGTCGCCTGCTGAGTGCCGGTGTGTGCCCACGTAGGCCACGGTTGCGTCCTTGAGGAATCCCTTGGTGTGCCCGTCGTGTCCCCACTGGCCTATGAAGCCAGTGTAGAAGGGAATGGTGACGGTGGTCTGGGTGTTGCCAGCCTTGAACGTTGCCTTGCTGTCGCCCTTGGCTGAGGCAACGAGGAGGTGCAGCTGTCTGTTGCGCTTGTCGGCGTTGCCTACTGCGATGGTCTGCCCTTTGCAGCTCATGCCGTTGAGTCCGTCTGGCTCGCCCAGGGTGAAGGCGATGTCGCCCACGGTGATGCCTTCGGCAGGCAGCAGCTCGGCGGCGTAGCTGTAGCCGCTCTCGAAGTTGGCATCCTGACGGAACGCGTTGTAGCTGAAGCAACGGCGGTCGTAGGGTAGGGGAGTTGAGTGTTGAGAGTTGAGAGTTGAGAGACGTTTGTTGAGAGTTGAGAGACGTTTGTTGAGAGATGAGAGTTGAGAGTTGAGAGTTGAGAGTTGAGAGTTGAGAGACGTTTGGTGAGGGTTGCGTGGTGCGAAGGTGAGCTTGTAGGTCTTCACGCTGTAGGGCTTGATGCTGACTGTGAGCGTGTGTGCATCGTGCGTGGCCGCTGCTATGGTTTTCTCTGTGCCGTCTGCCTCTACAGCATGCTCGATGTTGGGCGCGAAGGTGAGCTTTGCGGTCTGCGTGGCCTTGCCGCTGAGCTCATAGACACGCACCACATACTCGTCGCTGGCCTCGGCCATCTTCATGCAGCGCACCAGCACGTTGGCATTGTCGCTGCTGACGAAGGAGAAGGCACGTCGCAGCTCGCCCTTGTGTTTGGTGGCGAAGAACACCTTCGGCTGGCTGTTGAGCAGGGTGGCCTGCTGGGTGGCCTTTACCTCGTCGAAGGCTCCCTGATGGCCTACGATGCTGTAGGTGAAGACGTGGTGGCCTTGGTCCTGCTGTTCCTGATAGGCGTAGTTGCCGTTGGTCTTGGGTGTGTAGAGCAGCGAGAGCCGCAGGGTGTGGTTGTCGGGCTTGTCCCATCCGTAGCGTGAGTCGTTCATGATGGTGACGCCGTAGCTGCCGCTGGCATCGGTGAGGTCAGCCCAACGGTGGGCGTAGACCTCGAACATGTTGTCCCGGTTGTTGCCTCGCTTCACGGAGCCGAGTCCGATGTCGTAGGTGGCCTTCTCGTTGCTGACGCTGAGCGGGAAGACAGCCTTGAGCAGGGCATTGCTCGAGCGCCAGTCCACCTCGTTCTCGAAGTCGATGCGTGCGGCCTGTTCGCCCTCATAGAGGTGTATGCGCTGGAGGATGTCGGAATGGCCGTATTTCTTCCTGACGGTGATGGTCTGTCGCAAGGGTGCTGGTACTGTCACAGTGACTTCTGCCTGTTCGCGTACTGGCACGGGAGCCTTGTCGAGGGTCTGCTTCAGAATCTCCCAAGCGGGCCAGCTGTAGGAGGGACAGTCGTTGAACACCGCCAGACCGATGTACTTGCCGTCGGCCACCAGCTCGCGGCCCGCCTTCTTGTCGAAGAGCGAGACGATGTCGCCATAGTCGTTGAAGCGGAGACGGTAGATGGAGTTTTCAACCTCTCGCGTTGTGGTTGAGGGTTGAGGGTTGTGGGTTGAGGGTTGAGTGGGCTTCAGGCTGTAAACGGCGAGGCCGGAGGAGGGTAGGGTGGCCTGGAAGAGGAGGACGGTGTGGCTTTGTGGGCTTTGTGGGCTTTGTGGGCTTTGTGGGTGTTGTGGGCTTTGTGGGTGTTGCTCTTCTACGAGTTGCGACGGCACGCGGTTGCCTTTGTCGTCGTTGACCTGGCATCCCTTGCCTTTCCATTCGGCGGGAAGGAGCATCTTGCAGATGGTGGTGACGGGGAAGGCCTCGTTGTTGTAGATGACGATGGGCTGGCCGCTGACGTTGGTGTCCATCCTGCGTGCGATGGCGCTGACGCTGTGGGTCAGCACGTCGGAGAAGGTCTTCAGACTGAGCAGCTCGTCGTTCCATGAGAACTCGTAAGCCCGTGGTATGCTGGTGCCTGTGAGGTCGTCGTGGAACTGATGCCAGATGACCCGTTGCCACGTCTCGGTGAGCTGCTGGCGCGGATATGGGGTTTCGCCCATCCAGTCGGCCATGACGGAGGCCCGCTCTGCTGCGTCGCCGAGGTGCTCGTTCTGACGGTTGTAGAGCTTCATGGCGGCCTGCGAGGTGTAGCATCCGTTGCCGTGGACGTCCATCGTCAGCTCTCCGTCGAATAGGGGGAGGGAGGTGGGCGTTGTGGGCGTTGTGGGCGTTGTGGGCGATGTGGGCTGGATGTAGGGTAGGTAGTCCTTGTAGATCTGGTCGCTGGTGGCGCTGATGATCTGTATGGGGCCGTCGCCTTTGATGCCTTTCTCCACGGCGCGTACCGAGTTGATAGTGGGCGAGCCGCCTATGTCACCCGTGCCGTAGTAGCGGTAGACCTGGTTGAGCTGGCTCTCGCCAATCTCGCGTTTCAACTGTTCGTTATGCGACAGGTCTTCGTCCTTCCATCGCTGTCCGTAGCCGAAGCCGTGGGTCATCATGATGCGGCTGCCGTCGATGCCCTGCCATAGTCCGATGGTGAAGGGATAGCGCTTGTTGCCCTCATAGAATGGCTTTGTGCGCCACGCCAGCTTCTGCGACGAGAAGCCTATGAGTCCGCAATGTGCTGCCAGCGTGGGCAGGGTGTAGGGGAATCCGAAGCAGTCGGGCAGGAAGATGTCGGTGCTCTCTGTGCCGAACTCTTTGCGATAATAGGTCTGTCCCAGGGTGACGTTGCGTATCCACGACTCCGGCGAGCCGATGATGACCTCATTGGCATCCCAGCTGCTGCCGGCAAGATGCCAGCGGCCGTTGGCCACATACTGTTTCATCTCGTTGTAGAGCTCGGGGTAGTATTCCTTCATCCACGCATATTTCACTGCGCCCTCGAAGTTGAAGATGTAGTCGGGGTACTTCTTCAGCAGGAAGAGGTTCTGCGTCAATGTGTTTTTGATGTGGTGGCGTATGGTGGCCTGCACGTCCCAGTTCCATTGTGTGTCCAGATGTGCATCGGCCACCATGTAGGCTTTCATGGTTTTCTCCGGCTCGAGGCCCGATGGAGAAGCATCGGGAACGGCGGCCTGTGCCATGAGCGCTGTGCTGACTGATAAGCCGCAAGCAAAGAGCAATAACCGTTTCATGGTGTCTTTAGTTAAATGTTAAAGAATAGCTTGGTAGGTGTGTACGAATACGTGCACCACACGACCGGCGGGCGGGCCAAGGTGATTGTGCACGAATACGTGCACCACACGACCGGTGGGCGGGTCAAGGTGATGTCAGTTCTTGCAACTGTTCAGGAGGTCTGCCTTGCCGTCGGCCAGGAGCTTGAGGATGAGCTCGCCGAAGAGCGTGTTCTGCCATGCAAACCAGGGGCGTGTGTAGTGGGTGGCATCATCCTTGTGGAACGACTCGTGTATGAAGCCTGTGCCGGCGTCGGTGCTCATCAGCATCTCTATGCAATGCTTGATTTCGGCATCGTCGGTGCTGGTAAAGGCATACATCATGATGGACATGGGCCAGGGCATGTCGTAGCCTACGTGCGGCCCTCCGATGCCCTCGCCGGCAGCTCCGCGGAAGAAGGAGGGATTATCCTCCGACCACACAAAGCGGCGCGTGTTCTGATAGATGGGGTCGCTGAGGGGCACGTCGCCGAGATAAGCCATGGCCAGGAGCGAGGGCACGTTGGCATCGTCCATGAGCAGCTGGCTGCCGAAGCCGTCCACCTCGTAGGCGTAGATCTTGCCATACTTCGGATGGTTGACCACGGCATATTTCTTCAGGGCCTGTTTCACCTCGTCGGCCAGGGCCTTGCATTGTGCTGCGCGACTGTTGTCGTTGTTGACAGCTGTGAGAATCTCGGCAGCCTTGCGCAGCGATGTGACGGCCATGAAGTTGGAGGGCACGAGGAAGGCGAAGACGGTGGCGTCGTCGCTGGGGCGGAAGGTGGAGGCGATGAGTCCGACGGGTTTCACGGGATGTCCCTTGCCGTCCCATCCCACGGTGTCAAACTGGCGGTCGGTGTTGCGCTTGAAGGTGTAGCTGCCAGTGCCGCCCTTGCGCTGCTGTTCGCGGAGCACCATGAGGATATTGTCGACGGCCTTCAGCCACTCGTCGCCAAAGATGGTGGCATCGCCCGTGGTCTTCCAGTAATGGTAAGCCAGACGGATGGGATAGCATTGAGAGTCAATCTCATACTTGCGCTCGTGTATGCCGGGCTTCATGTCGGTCTGGTCGCTCTTCCATTCGCCCACCTTCGTGGAGTCCTGATAGAAGGCGTTGGCATAGGGGTCGAGGTTGATGCTCTTCATCTGTCGCAGTATGACGCCTCTGATGAGCTTGGCCAGGGCCGGGTCGTCGTTGCAGAACTGCACGTAAGGCCACACCTGAGCGCCCGAGTCGCGCAGCCACATGGCGGCGATGTCGCCCGTATAGACGAAGGTGTCGTCGTCGCCGTTGGGCAACTTGGTGTAGTGTGCCGTTGTCTCTAACGTGTTGGGGAAGCAGTTCTCAAACATCCACGCCAGATAGGGGTTGCCGCTGAGCTGCTGCTTCACCTTCTCTATCTTCTGGTCGATGACCTGCGACTGGAAGAGCCGCTGCTCCACGGGCGGGCGCTTCGACTGTCCCACGGCGATGCTTGCGTCGGCCGTCATCTTGATATACTCGGCACCAAAGGCCTGTGGTTTCTCTTCTGGCGGCGCAGTCTGCTGCTGGGCTGCCTTCGAGCCGCACGCCATTGTCAGGGTAGCGGCTGCCATGATTGCTATCAGTCTTTTCATCGCTTTGACTTTTTATTGATACGTTGTGATTTTCAGTTCCTTGCCTTTCGCCAAATCCTCGTGCTTCACCATCCAGCCGTTGAGCTTCTGCCCTCCCACGGTAATCTGGCTGATGCGCTCGCCCTTGCCTTCGCGGACGATGTGGAAGGTCTGTCCGCTGCCCAGCGTGAAGCTGACATGCGGGAAGAGCGGCACGGTGACGATATACTCAGGGTCGGCAGGCGAATAGGTGTAGAGTCCGATGGCGTTGAGGGCATACCAGGCCGACATCTCGCCAGCGTCGTCCATACCGGCGTAGGCCAGCTTCTCGTCGCCCATGCCGTAGTAGTCGTGCATGAGCGTGTTGAGCACATGCTGCGCCTTCTCCTGACGGTCTATGAAGTAATAGGTGTAGGGGATGCTGTGTCCGGGCTGGTTGCCGTGACAGTAGGTGCCGAGATAACCCGTCAGGTTCCACGCCTCATAACCTCCGCAGGGCGTTGTGAAGAGTGAGTCGAGCTTCTGCTCCACGGCATCTTTTGAGGGATAGAGCGCTATCATGCCCTGCGGGTCGTGAGGGGCGAAGAAGAGCGAGTTCCATGCGTCGGCCTCACGGTACATATACTGGTAATAGGGATAGTTGGGCCGGAAGTCGTCTATCCATTGTCCCACGCCGTTGCGCAACACCTTGCCCCTCCAGAATCCTGTCGAGGGGTCGAACAGCGTGCGGTAGTTCTGAGCGTGGCTCATGAGCAGCTTTTCATTTTTCCTGTCCTTCAGCTCACGTGCAACGAGTGCGGTGGCGTAGTCGTCGTAGGCATACTCCAGCGTTTTTGTTACCGAGCCTTTGTATTCATTCTCCGTCCTCACGTTCACCGTGTCTTTCTCCGAAATCCATCCCCGTTGCAAGTATTCGTCCAGATAGGGCCTTCCGCCCCGTCCCGGCACCGTGGCGCTCTTCAGCATCAGGGCGTAGGCCCGGTTGAGGTCGAAGCCCCTTATGCCGCGTAGCCACGAGCCGGCCACAAAGGTGGCAGCATGGTCGCCGTGGAAGAAGGTGGGCATATAGCCGCCGGTCTTCTCGCCTTGGTCTATACATGACGAGATGATGTCGGCGGCCACGTCGGGCGTCACCATTCCCAAGAGTATGAGCTTGTTGCGGTAGGTGTCCCAGAACGACGGCGTGGTGTAAAAGCGGAAGTCGGCCTTTACCACGTCTCCACGTGCATCACGGTACTCGCCGTTGACGTCGCTGCGCAAGTGGGGGAAGAGGAAGACACGGTAGAGCGTGGAATAGAACATGCTTCTCTCCGCAGGCGAGCCGCCGTCCACCTTGATATGTCCTAACAGTCGCTCCCAGGTGTCGTTGGCCTCGCTGCGCACTTCGGCAAAGTCTTTTCCGGCCAGCTCCGCTTTCAGGTTCTGGCGGGCGTTGTCGATACTGACGAAGGAAAAGCCAATCTTCAGTTCCAAGGGACGTGTGCTGCGTGGCTGCTTGAAGCTGACAATGGTGAGCGGATGGACGTTGCGGCGCTGGGGAGCACCAACTTCTTCCACGCCGGCTATCTCCTCGCTTGTCTCGGCATAGAAATAGATGCGGCCTTCGCCGTCCTGGAATCCCTCGAAGGTATTGGAGCCGGTCTGTTTCACCTCGTATTGGCGCGGCTGGTTGTTTGAGCGTGTGATGTCGATGAGCAGGCGCCGCTCGTCGTCGGGGCGGAAGGTGTAGCGGTGATAGCCGCAGCGCAGCGTCGTCGTCAGCTCCGCATCTACGTGATAACGGTCTAAATAGACATGATAATAGCCTGGGTGGGCTTCCTCGCGCTCATGGCTGAACGTCGACCAGTAGTTGTCCGGCCGATAGTTGCCCTCTGCCGTGACTGGCAGGACGGGCACGTGCAGCAGGTTCCAATGTCCCTTGCAGGTGTGGGCAAAGCCGTATATCTGGCGGTCTTCATACTGATAGCCTGAGCCAGAGCCGTACTTCGTGACGGGCGTCAGCTGCACCATCGCATTGGGCAGCGCGGCGCCGGGGTAGGTCTCAGCACCCCACGGCCGGCGTTCCTCGGTGCGGGCATAGCCCAGGTCTTGGGGCTTCCACAGCGTCGTAGTGCCCATGAAGGGATTGACAAGACCGGCCAAGCCTCCTACATTTGTATGAAAGTTTCCAGCCTCCAAAGGCTCAGTAGCTCCGGCACTCACCACAGCAGCCCATCCGCCGTTGCGAGCAAGGCGGATGCTGAGCGTTGTGCCGGCTGTGACCGTCTGCACATCTTTTATATAATGCATGGCCTGATAGTCGGCGTTGGTGCCGTCGCTGTAGGACGTGAGCCGCCAGTTCCCCTGTCTGAGGAAGTCGAGATGCAAGTCGAGGGTGCGCGGCGTGCCGTTGTTGATGGCTCCTATGAACCACTGGTTGCCCTTGCGCTTGGCCACGACAGCATATTCGCCTGCCTTTGCGTCGAGTGCTCGCGTCTCGTCCCATGTGGTGGGCACGGCGGCAATGAAGCGGGTGCAGTCGTCGTTCTGCATATAGCGCGTGGGGTTGTCGGCGAGCATCTGGATGCCGCTCTCCAACACCACGTAGAGCGCCATCTGGAAGGCACGTGTGCCCATGGCGGCGCTGTTGGGACGCTCTGAGCGATAGACCTCGGGCTGCATGTTGGTCATGCCGCCAGGCGTGAAGTCGGCAGGTCCCACGGCGTTACGGATGAAGGGGATGAACACGGTGTTCTCGGGTCTGCAGCCACCCATCTGTTCCAAGCCGCGCACGCCCTCATAGCTGATGAGGTTGGGATATTCCTGCTCCAGTCCGGCAGGTGTGAACGAGCCGTGCCAGTCGACGATGATGTGATACTTGGCGGCCTCGGCGGTGACGCGCTTGTAGAAGTTCAACATCCATTGGTCGGCATGATCCATGAAGTCAATCTTCACGGCGGGGATGCCCCACTCGGCATAGGTCTTGAACAGCGTATCGAAGTTCTTGTGTACGGTGAGCCAAGGAAGCCAAAGGGCAATCTTCACGCCCTTGCTGTTGCAATAATTGATAAGCTTCGGCAGGCGCAGGCCATCGTTGCCGTGGAAGGGGTCGTCGGTGCTCTTCGCCCAGCCCTCGTCCAAGAGAATGTACTCAATGCCGTACTTCGCAGCGAAGTCGGCGAAGTAGCAGTAGGTGTCATAGTTGCAGCCGGCGCGGAAGTTGACGTCGGTGCCGTAGGGTGTGGCGCCGTTCCACCACTCCCATGAGAATTTGCCGGGCTGAATCCAACCCGTGTCCGTCAGCGCGCTGCGCCGAGCCAGCTGCACTGGAACGGTCTGTTCGATGATGCCCTTCGAGTCGGTGATGACCACGAAGCGCCAGGGCAGGGAGCGCTTTCCTTCGGTCTTGGCGATGTAGTCGGCCTCTTGCGTGATGCGTTCGCCTCGGTCGCCCCACGGCTCCCACGTCAGCGGTGCCTTGGGGAAGGTGGGGGTGATGGCTCCGTCGGCGGCACGCAGGAACATGCGTGGATAGTCATCGACATCGGCCTCGCCAATGAGCAGCTGCGTGTCGCCTACACCTGAGATGAGGGCAGGCACGGTGGCCATGCTTCCGTCGCTCTGCCATTCGGCGATGGATTTGTGCTGGTAAGGCTCTTCGTAAGAAGTGTTGAACGAGCCTGCCGTCTGGTAATGGGCCACGCAGTCGATGGCAGGAAGGATGCTGAACCGCTCGTCCTCCACTTCCACCTGTCCCCTCTGCATGAGGACGAAGCGGTGGGCCACGGCGTTGTTCATCACGCGCAGCAGCAGCTGATAATTGCCGAAGCTGACGGTGGCCTCATGGTAGTGGCTTTCTATCTCGGCGTACTTCAGGGGCACCACAGGGCGTATGGTCTCGGTGGCGCTGCGTTGGCGGACGCTTTTCGCTTTGGCGTTGCCGCCCAGCGTCTTGCCATCGACGGTCACGCTGACGGCGCTCTCGGTGTAGAGCACCTTGCCGTCGCGGCTGACCGTCCACCCCAGACCGTCGGCACCTGTCTGCACCTCCACCCTCAGCCTTCCGTCTGGCGAGGTGATGACATCTTTCGCTACAGCCTTGGCCGTTGTGGCGAGAAACACTATGAGAAGAGAAAGGTGCAGGCGTCTCATTTCTTATATACTTTGCAGATGGTACCGTCTTCCTTGCGGATGATGTTGATGCCACTGAGCATACTGTCGACCTGAATGCCTGACAGACTGTAGATGGCTGGCGTGACGGGAACAGCATGGTACATCCCTACGTTGCGGATGCCGTCGACATCCTCTTTAGGCTCCTCGCCGTAGATGTTGGTCAGCTTTAGGTTGGCCTCCCGCACCCGTGTCTCGTCCATCTTCATCACCTCACGGTCGTAGGTCATCATGCCGTTCACCTCGGTCTCCACGTCGGTGGTCTGGGTATAGACGGCTGCACAGAAGGCGGCCTTGCCTCCGTCCTGTGCGGTGGCGTCCTTTGCCATCGTGGCCACAGCCTCCACGTTCTGCACGTAGGAGTCGGTGAGCTGCTTCTCCGTCGAGTAGTTCACGTAGGTGGTGGCATTGTTCTCGTACCAGCGGTGGTCGGTAATGTGGCGTCCCAATCCTCCAAACTCGCCTAAGACGACGGGGCGGTTGGCGTCGTAGAGGAAGATGTGGGGCGGACGGTCGTAGTCGTGCAGGTCTACGATGTCGCCCACGCCGGCGTAGTGGTTGCCGCCGCTGGCCGCGTTGATGATGCGGGTGTTGTCGATGCCGCGTGTGAAGTCGACAATCTCAGAGCTCTTGAACTGTCCCCAGCTCTCGTTGAACGGTGTCCACACCACGATGGAGGGATGGCTGTAGAGCTGTTCGATAATCTCCTTCCACTGTGCTTTGAAGGCCGACTCCACGGCCGTCGTGTGCTTGCCGGGCTTGGTGCTCCACTCGCGTGTGACCCACGGCTCGTCGCTGCGGCCCAGTGCGGGCATGTCCTGCCAGACGAGCAGGCCCAGGCGGTCGCAATGGTAGTACCAGCGTGCCGGCTCCACCTTCATGTGCTTGCGTATCATGTTGAATCCCCAGTCCTTGGTCTTCTGCACGTCGAAGGCCAGCGCCTCGTCGGTGGGTGCGGTATAGAGACCGTCGGGCCAATAGCCCTGGTCGAGCAGTCCGAAATGGAACACGTCGCGGTTGTTCAGTTGCATGCGCCACTCGCCGTTGTCGAGCTTGCGGGCAGAAATCTTGCGCATGGCGGCGTAGCTCTTCACACGGTCGCCGGAAGCCAGCGACACCTCGAGGTCGTAGAGCCACGGGTTGGTGGGACTCCACAGCTTGGCGTTGGGCACGTCCAGATGGATGGTGCTGCCCGTGGTGCCGTTGCCCTCGGCCACCTTCTGTCCCTTGAGCTTCAGCACGACGTGCACCTCGTCGCTCTCAGTGGCGGAACCGCTGAGCACGGTGATGTCCATTTTGCTGTTGTCAATGTCGGGAGTAGTGGTGATGGCGCTGATGTAAGCCTTGTTGACAGGCTCGAGCCACACGGTCTGCCAGATGCCCGACACCTGCGTGTACCAGATGCTGCCTGCGCCGCCCGGATTGTAGCGCTGCTTGCCTACGGGCTGCGTGGCCTCGTCGGTGTTGTCGATGACCATCACGGTGATGGTGTTCTCGCCTTCCTTCAGCTGCGGCGTGATGTTCAGCGAGAAAGCTCCGAAACCGCCGGTGTGGTTGCCCACGGCATTGCCGTTGACATAGACGCGAGCCTGATAGTCCACAGCACCGAAGTTGAGGAGTATCTCGCGGCCCTGCCATTCAGCAGGCACGGTGAAGGTGCGCTGATACCAGAGGAAGTTGTTCTTGTCGAGCATGCGCATGACACCCGACAGGCTCGACTCCAGGGGGAAGGGCACGAGTATCTGTCCGTCCCACTCGGTGGGGATGGTGCGCTTGGTGTTGATAGCGTAGTCCCACAGGCCGTTGAGGTTCAGCCACTCGTCTCTCACCATCTGCGGGCGCGGATATTCGGGCAATGGCTGCTGCGGGTTCACCTCTGCGGCCCAGCGCGTCTTGATCTTGTAGCCCTGCGGTGTCCAGTCTGTTGCCTCTGGCTTTTCTGCATATTTGTCCATGAGCACTTTCATCCAATGGCCGCCGATGACTGAGCGGGCGCGGAAGCCGCGGGCATCGCCGTTGCCTGTCCAGTACCAGTCGCTCAACGGCCAGCGCGTGTGCGTCTCGTTGGCATATTTCCACACGAGGTCGGCGAATTTCAGGAAGGTCTCGGTGTCGTCGGCCATAGCTGCCGTCCACAGCACCCAGTCACTCTTGGTGTAGTTCTCGCGGTTGTCGAGGGGCAGTCCGTAGGTATTCTGCTTGGTGAGGTAGAACTTCATCTCGCGCTCTAATACCTGCTTGGGGAAGATGTGTATGTTCCACAGCTTGTCCCACACCAGGTTGTACTTCTGGCTCCATGAGCCGCCGCGGTCGAAGGCCAGCTTGTAGTGGTCGCCGTCGCGGGCGTCGATCTCCCATACCTGTGCCATCTTCTTGGCAGTGTCCATGTATTTGGTGTACATGTCGTTGCGCCCGCGCATCTTGCACATCTCAGCGTAGGCTGCCACGCCCATGATGGCCTTGATGGAGAGGTTGGCATTGTGTGCCCAGTGTCCGGCGAAGTCGTCGGTGCAGAGCTGTGTGTCGGGATCCTGACCGTTGCTGACCAGATAGTTCACCCAACGCGTGCAGATGTTCCAGTAGGTGTTCACCCAGTTGGTGTTGCCCTCTATCTTGCTGATCATGGCCGCCAGGGTGAGCATGTTGCCGCTCTCCTCCAAGGGCATGTCGCCGCCATACACCTGGCCGTTGGCATGAGGATAGGTGCCGAGGTCGTGGGCCGCCCAGTCCTTGTTCCATTTGCCGGTGCGCTGATACTCAAAGATGGAGGTCATCATGCCCTTCTGCAACTCAGTGTTATAGAGCAGGAAGAGTGGGGCAGAGGGGTAGGTGAGGTCGACGGTGTTCACGCAGCCGTTGGAGTTGTTCTCCTTCGAGAAGTAGAGCAGTCGTCCACCGTCGTCCTGGAACAGCTTGTGGGCTGCCAGCACCTGGCGATAGCTGCCTGCGAGCAGTTCGGCGTACTTCACGTTGCCGGCAGCCACACCGTCGTCGTAGATGGTCTTGTCCTGCTGATAGCAGCGCTCCATGATGCTCTGATAGCCGGCAGCCAGCTCGTCGAAGGCCTGGAAGATGGTCTTGCCGTTGCGTGCCCAGTAACCCTTGTAGTCCTTGTTGAAGTAGCGGATGTCTTTCACCTCGTCGTAGCCTATCATCATGTAGGAGGCGGCCTTTGAGGTTGTGCCGAAGTCGTGGACATAGGCCAGCGAGGTCATGTTGCAAGGCGACTCGTTCTTCACCTCTCCCGCGTAGGCGGGCAGCAGTCCTGTGGTGGTGAAGGTGCCCTCCATGACGGCGGTAGGAGCCACGCTGACCTGTCCGTTCTGGCTGGAGAGGTAGAGGTAGCCCCAGTCGATGCAGATGAGGTCGCCGGCGCGCTTCAGCACGGGCTGGGCCGTAGAACCCGCCTTGGCATACTGCACGCCGTTCTCGGTGACGAGGCTGGCATCGATGGCCTGAGCAGGCTCGTTGACGGTGAGCTGTGGCGTGGTGGACACGTAGAACTGCACACTGTGACTTTTGCCGTCGGTGGCACGCACCTGGTAGGAGATGTAATTAATAGGTGTGGAGAGCAGGTCGAGGTCGGTGATTATCATCGGGGCGGTGAACACCACGTCAAGCTCCACCGGTCCGCACGTGAAGGTGTAGTAGGTAGAGGTGGCCATCACGTCGACGCTTTTCTGCTGTGCCGTTTTTACCTCAGCACCGGCCTGATAGACGTTCTCGAAGAGTCCGAAGTCGATGTAGGCGCCGCCCGAAGTGTTGTGGCAGTGGGCAGCCAGCACGTTCTCGCCCACCACGAGTTTCTGCTTCTCCTCAGTGGTGAGTCGGTGTGTCTCGCCCTGCAGCCATGTCTCACCCGTTCCGATGACCTTGGTGCCGTTGACGTAAAGCTCGAAGACATCATCGTGCGAGAACTGTATCCACAGGTCTTTCTGCAGGTCGTCGGCGGTGAGTGTCACCTTGCGGCGCACGTAGATGTCGCTGTTGGTGGCCGTCCATGCGTTGTGCACGTTGGGATATTCGTTGGCAGTGCCCCAAGCGGCCTTCTCCTCTTTCCAGCTGCTGTCGTTGAAGCCTCGCTGTGTCCAGGCTGTGCCCGTCTGCACGTTGTGGCTTACGCGTCCCGTCCATGAGTCGGCGTTGTCGGCCATCGGGGCAATGGCCTTCAGCAGAAATGCCTGGCCGTTGCCCATCCAGCGGTAGCTCTGGCCGTCCACACGCAGCAGACCCTCGATGGGTTTCTCTACGTCGGTCCAGTGGCGCACGCTGCCGTCGGTCAGCTGGTTGAAGGGTGACCAGAACGAGAAGTAGGGGTCGTTGACCAGCAGCGGTACTGATGGCAGGCGTAGTGCCGAACTTTTGTAGGGTTGGAACAAGTCTGTGGCTTGGGCCGTTGCATTTACGGCGATGAGCAGCATGAAGGCTGCGACAAGAAGATTCTTTAGTTTCATCATATTCAGAGTGTTTTTGTTATCGAGTTTTCGCAATCTGGGTGCAAAAGTAGAGAAAAAACGACTGAAGGAGCAACAAAAACAGGTCTTTTTATAGCAAAATACGTTCAGATGCATAGGTCTTATAGGTCTTATGGGGCTTATAGGACTTATGGGACTCATAGGTCTTATAGGACTTATAGGACTTATAAGCCCCATAGGTCTCATAGGACCCATAGGACTTATAAGCCCCATAAGCATAAAGGGAATACAGCTTCCCTCAAAAGAGACGTCAACGCTACAGGTTAGAATTGAGCCAGGAAACGGCTGATGAGGGCCACATCCTTGACAGCGGGAGCCGTCTCAAAGCGTGAGTTGAGGTCAATGCCCATACATTGAGGATGATGGAAAGACTTGATACGCGCTGCATCGTCAGGCCCTATGCCGCCACTGAGCAGAAAAGGCACTTTGCCGCGGTAGGCGTCAAGGAGCTGCCAGTCGAAATGCTGGCCGCTGCCGCCAACGCTGGGACTGCGGGTGTCGAAGACGAAGGCATCGACGCAGTCCTCATACTGTTGGCATTGGTCAAGGTCTTCCGCAGCGGCGATGCTGATGGCTTTCCAGAACTGGATGCCCGGACGGATGTCGGGGTCGAGGGTGGCGCGCAGGTTGCGGATGACGGTGGGCGACTCGTGGCCATGCAACTGAACGACGTCAAGCTGGAAGTTCACCACATGCGTGATGATGGTCTGTGGCATCTCGTCGACGAAGACTCCGACTCTCTGCGGTGAGCGTTGAGGGTTGAGTGTTGAGGGCTGAGCGTTGAGGGGTTCGAGGCTTGCCCTGTCGGGAATGATGCCGGCGTTGGTTGGAATCATGGTGACGTTGCGTGGCGAGCCGCTCCAGAAAATCATGCCGATGTACTCTACGCCTAGGGCTGCCACCTCAGCGATATTTGCGCCGTCGCGCATTCCGCATACTTTTATTTTCATGGTCATTCTGTTTCTATTTTGTAACTTTGCGAGCAGTATTGCCCTGAACAACAATATAGTTGCCGTGCTTGAGCTGCCTGATGACATCGGCGTAGGGCTGGCGGGTGAAGAGTCGGACTCCGTCGGTGGTATAGACATCGACGAAAGCATCGGCGGCGATGGCATCGTCGATACCCGTACCAACGGCCGTGACGCGCAGCTTGCCGTCGGTGAGCAGCGTAGAGGCGTCGAGCACATAGTCGGTGCCATCCGATTGCACTTCAACGGTGAAGTCGCCGGAGTGCTTGCCGCTGACCTTGTAGACGGTGATCTCGTCGCCCACCTTCAGCTGGCGCGTGGCCGGTATGCGGACGACGATGACATCGCCCGTATGGCGCAGGTTGCCTTTCACGGTGAGGCAGGTGTTGCCCGATGTGGCCTTCAATTCGCAGAGCGTCGTGGCACCCTTCTGCAGAGTGAGGTCCTGTACGCTGGCCGTGCCGGTGATGGTGCCGCCGTTGGCCACGGTGACAAGACCGGTGGTGATGGGCGTTGACGAGACATTGCTCAGCTCCAGTGTGCCGCCATTGACATTGAAGGGCGCCGTGCTGCCCACGGTCTTCAGGGTCAGTCGACCTGTGCCCACCTTCGTCAGACGTGTACCCTTGATGAGACCGCTGAACTGGCTGTCCTCATTCAGATAACCCACCTGATAGGTGGTCTGGCCCTCCAAGACGCCGTCGGTAGCCGTGCCTGAGAGGGTGCCTATCTTCAGCGTTGCCGACTGCTGCGTGCCGTTGCCGCTGCCATAGTGGGCGATGTTGGTGGCGGCATCCACTTTCATCCGTGCCTTGCTCATGTCTGTCACATTCGACATCAGGCGGAACTGACTGCCCTTGGCCGTCAGCGTGCCCTCGTACTGCGAGAAGTTCAGACCCACGTCGCAGCGCACATACTTGGTCTCGACGGTGAGGTTGCCCTTGCCCTTGACAGAGCCGTTGAGCTTGCCGCGTGAAGAGCCGACAATCTTGTTCGTCGTTCCCTCTTGCACAGTGACGACATGATTGAACGTGGGCACGGTGGAGGTGCTGTTGACATCTATCTGGTGCACTTCACCGCCAGCCAGGAGCATGGGCGAGCCGCTCTTGCCAAAGGTGGCGTTCCAGGCGCCCTGAGCCACGATGCCTTTCTTCACGATGAGGCCAGCAAAGCTGTTGGCGCCGCCATAGGTGAAGTTCAGCTGTCCGGCGCCGTCCTTGACGAGGTAGCCAGTGCCGCTGACCTGTCCCTTCAGCGACAGAGCGCTGTTGCTCTGCGTGATGCGTATGATGGCGGTGTCGGTTAGGGTGATTTGTCGGTCGGTGCCCATGTTGTCCTTCGAGAGGACGAGCGTGCCGCCGTTCAGTTGCAGGTTGCCCTTGGCAGCGGTGGTGGCCCCGAGGGCGCTCTTCTGTCCGCCGTCGTAGAAGTTGGGTACGGTGAGTGTGCCGCCGTTGACGATGGTGCGACCGGTGTAGTCGCTGTATTTCATGTTCAGCGTGACGTTGGCGTGCTCGTTCACCGTGACGCCGCCTTCGCCGCTGAGGCCGCCCTCGCCGTTGAGGGTGAAGGTGCCGCTGTCGAAGATGACGCCGTTGGTGACCATCATCTCAGGCACATTGATGGTTGTCTGCGCTGCCTGAGCGTTGAAGACGACAGCATCGCCGGAGACGAAGGCGGTGGGGGAGGAGGCGGTGCCTCCGCTAATGCTGAAGTTCTGCGTCTTGTAATCCCAGATGTTGCTCAGGGCGCCTGTCCAGACAACGCCTTCGGCAGGCTCACGGTTCTCGTGAACGATGAGCAGCAGACGGTTGTCTCTCACTTCCAGGTCATAGTTGATGCCCTCCAGTCCGCGAGTCTTCAGCTTCGTTACATCGCAGGTGAGCGTACCCGTGCAGCGTGCGATGTCATACTCGGCAAACTCTTTTGAACCGAGGTTGACGGTGATGTAGTTGGTGCCTTTGAAAGTCAGGTCGCCCTCCACCAACAAGTAGCCGCTGAGGGGATTGCCCACTTGCGGCATGACAGCGTCGACCTCTAAATAAACGTTTCCGGGAATCACCATGCTCTTCTTGCTTGTGATGATATTGCCGCCGGGCATCAGCCGACAACCCTCGTAGTTGAGCGCGCCCTCGAAAGTTATCGTGTCTTGCAGCGTGGCTTTGCCGGTCAGTGTGCCGCGAGCCCGCAGCTCCACAGGTCCGCTGATGGTGCCGTTGACGCAGAGCGTACCCTCACTGATAAGGTTCAGACCCGTATGTCCTAAACGGCAGTCAAATGTAGCAGCTCCCTGCATGGACTTGATAAGCTGACCGCTGCCAGCAGTTCCTTCGCCGGTAAAAGTGTAGTCATGGCCGCGGGGATTCATCAAGTAAAGCATGGTCGGCTCATGGCTCACGGTAATGGGGGCATGGTTGTCGCCCTGAAGGTCGAACATCACGCTCTTTCCTGTTGCCATCTGGTTGCGCACATCGGCTTCGAATACGGGCGGCAGCGGAGGCATGGGCATGTCGCCGCCGAGGTAGAATCCGGTGTTGGGGTGCTGATAGTAGCCGCGCGTGGTGCAGTCGCCGCGATAGTGCGGGTCCTGCTGCAGGCAGTAGATGCTGTAGCTGGTGGGCATGTTGGTGGTGTAGCCCACGATGCCGGTGCTGCCCTCGTCGTTCTGCTTGGCCAGGATGACCTCCTCGCGCCAGTCACCCATGATGTCGCCCATGAAGGCCGGGCGTGTGCCGGTGGCGGCATGGGTGGCCCAGGTGCTCTCCTGCGAAAACTCCACAAGGCGTGCCTTGTTCAGCACCTGTGTCACCATGAGGTTGGTACCCCAGCCGCTGCCGCCGGGCGACGACAGCTCCTCGCGCTGCAGGTCGCTGTTCCACCACACACCCTCGAACATGGTGGTGATGCCGCAGCCCGAGCGGGTGTAGCTGGTCTTCTCGCCCTTGCAGTCGTAGATGTAGTCGTCGGTGAAGCTGTACAGCTCGTAGCCCTTGCGCGAGGCGTCGACGTCCATGCAGGCACCGCGGCCCACGTCGTAGACTGAGGGCAGATACCACTCCTTGATGCGCTCGGCGGTGCGGGCGTCGTAGATAAGCTGTCCCAAGAGGGCGCTCTGCTGGATGGCATAGACCTCAAGGCCGGGGCGGTCGGGGTCGATGTCGGAGAGGATGAAGCGGTCGCCGTGGCCGATGCCGGGCGATGAGAAGAAACCGTTTTTCGGGTTGACGCTGTAGCCGCCCTGTATCATCTCGTCGGTGCCGTCGCCATCGACGTCGGCCACGCGCAGCTGGTGGAACTCGGCGGGCCAGGGACTCTTGTTGTTACGGCTCCAGGTGCGGTCGTGGTGCCAGTTGGTGGCGGTGCTTACGCCTGAGTTCCAGTCGTACTCCCAGGAGAAGACATAGTTGTGGTGTGTCTTGTTGTTGTCGCGGTCGAGGCACTCCATGACCAGCGAGGGATGGATGCCGTCAAGGTAGCAGATGGCGAAGTGTCCGTCCATGGCGGCATAGCCGAAGCTCATGTACTTGGCACGAGTGTTGCGCCCCCAGGTGTCGCTGCCGTCGGTCACCTCGTTGTATTTCAGCTCCGAGCAGGCTATTTCGGCGCCTGTCTCGCCGTCGATGACGCTGACATAGAACGGCGGCACGCGGGTGCTGTGGGTGCGGTAGTCCACGATGCCGTCGCCGTCCACATCGGCCACGTCGCTGCTCATGGCATACTTGCCCCAGGTGTTGTTCGTTTTGTCCCAGAAGCGGGTGCCGTCGCTCGACTTGATCATCACCTCGCAACGTCCGTCGCAGTTGATGTCCCATGCCACGACCATGTCGTTCTGTCCGGCACAGATGTTCACGTTGGGGCCCATGTCGACGGTCCAGAGCAGCTCGCCGCTGAAGCGGTAGGCCTGAATCTTGTGCGTGGTGGTGGCGGTGTTGTCACCCATGTTCTCGGCATCGTCGCTGATGGCGCCGGCGAAGAGACGGTCTACAACCACGGCATCATACTCGCCGTCGCCGTCCAGGTCCATGGGCCATACGTACTTCGTGCGGTAGTCGTTGCGCTTCAGCACGTTGTTGTCGAAGTCGATGTTGAGCCACACGTTGGGATAGGCCTGTGTCTTATAGAGGAAAGGCTTGCTCATAGGCCCTTCCACACCGTCGGGGCTGATGGCGGTCACGGCATACTCGGTGTTGTTAGTCAGCGACGAGGGCTTGTAGCACGTCACCTTCAGCGGCGTGGTGTTCATCTTCGTGAAGTCCGCAGCTCCGGCGGTGCGCTTGTAGACATTATATGTAGTGCCTTCCGGCTCCTGTGCCAGTTTGCGCCAGGAGATAAGGTTGCCCGTGCCGCCTGTGGAGGTGACGTTGCGGATGGTGCTGCCCGAGCGGTTGACGGCCACAACGCCGCGCCCCAATGGCTGCTGCAGGCGCTGTGCCCAGACAGGGAGCGCTAATACTATTAATAATAATGTGATTTTGATTTGTCGCATAGCAGTTCGTTTTTTCTTCGTCATATTGTCTTTTCGTGATGGTGGCAGACTATTCGGGCTTGATAGCTTCGCAGACAGCCTTTGCCATAGCGCCTGCGCCTGAAGCATTCGGATGAATCATGTCGGAGGTCATCTGCTTCTCGTCGGTAATGACACTGTGCAGGTCGATGACCGACAAGCGGTTCTTTTTGGCTATCTTCTCAATGGAGGGGATGACGCCATTGACGATGACGCTATCGGTGATGCCCCACTTGTCGCGGAAGGCACGGATGGGAGTGCAGAGGACGATGGCAGGCTTCGAGGGCAGGCTCTTCAGCGTGTCGATCATGGCCTGATAGTCCTGCTCGTACTGCTGCTGGTTCCACTGAAAGTCTTTCGAGTCGTTGGTACCCAGCTTGATGACCACGATATTGGGAAGAAAAGCCTTGGCGTCGCGCCAGGCCTGCTCTTGCATGTAGGGGTGGTCGCTGGTGGCCATCATGCAGCGGGCACCCACGCCGTAGTTCTTCACCACATAGCCATCGCCCAAGAGACGCTGCAGCTGGGCAGGATAGCCGTTGCGCTCCTGCATGTCGATGCCTGAGCCGTGGGTGATGCTGTTGCCGATGCAGGCCACGCGCACGGCGTCGGCAGGATGCTGGGGCAGCGACTGCAGCCAGGCCTTCAGGTCGGCGAGCATCTGGTCATGGTAGGGCCAAGTGCTGCGGAAGCCGAAGCCGTGGCCGCCGGAGGGATAGACATGGAGTGAGCAGAGGTTGCCCTTCTTGCGCATCTCGCTGTAGTAAGCTATGCCGTTGGTGACAGGAGGCACCACACCGTCGTCGTGGGCAGTGATGATGATGGCAGGCGGCGTGAGGTGGCTCACCACAGCGTTCTGGTTCGACCATTCCTTCACCAGCTTTTCGTCCTTCGCTCCCTCTTCGCCGAGGAAGTTCACGCACGAGCCTTTATGCGTCACGCGTTGGTCCATCGAGATGACCGGATAGAACAGGATGCTGAAGTCAGGGCGGCAGTCGAACTCACTGTGCGTGGAGACGCTGCTGGCCAGGTGGCCACCGGCCGACGAGCCCATGATGCCCACGCTCAGAGGATTGATGTGCCACACCGAGGCTGAGTCGCGCACAGTGCGGATGGCCTGCTGTGCATCGCCGAGGGGGATGGTGCGGTCGCCATGGGGCATGCGGTAGGTGAGGACGAAGCAGGCGATGCCTTGCTCGTTGAACCACGGTGCCCAGTCATGGCCCTCATGCTGCATGGCCAAATGTGAATAGCCGCCGCCGGGCAGCACCAAGACGGCGCGGCCGCTGGGCTGATCGGGAAGATAGGCGTCCATCTTAGATTCCCCGTCAGGACTGATGTTTACGGTAAAGTGCTTTGACGTTTGAGCACACAAGTTCAGTGCTATCAACGTCAGTGTCATCAATGTCAAAATCTTTTTCATGGTTGTAGAATTAGTTTTTCAGGTGCAAAGTTACGAAAAGTCGAGAGAAATGCAAAAGGAAAACTTGTTTTTCTTTTCATTTCCGAGTAACGAATTTTGCAGGGCCCAAAATGAAGTCCCGAATAACAAATAGCCCTCGGCAAGCCGAGGGCCTTGGGAATTAGAGGAATAGTTACTATCTTTGCAACATCAAGCAAGTAAATCATCTACGCTCTGGGCTGACACCCCAATTCCGAGTATGATTCTGTTGTCTGTAGAATGAAGATTGGCCGCTAGATGCCGTATGGAAGAGTACCCACATTCCCATAGACACAGGCTTGTTTTTAACCTCTAAATCCATTTCACATGGCAAAGAAAGCAAAAAAAATCAAGACAGAGAAAGGTTTGCGCCTAAAAATTGTTAATCCGGATTCCGCCGGCATAGACATTGCCGACAAGGAGATTCAAGTGTGTGTTCCGGAAGACCGTGACGGGGAGAACAACCGCCGGTTTGGGAGTTTCACTCGTGACCTGCATGAGATTTGTTCCTGGCTTCATGCCTGCCGCATACGCACGGTAGCAATGGAGGCGACAGGAATCTACTGGCTAAATCTGTATCTCATGCTCAGGGATGCCGGGATTGATGTAATCCTAGCCAATCCTCTCCAGGTAAAGAATCTTATGGACGAGAAAACGGATGAGGCCGATGCGGAATGGCTAATGCTCATGCACAGCTATGGAATGGTCAAGCCAAGTTTCCAACCGGAGAACATCACCAGGAAGATACGTAACCTCACACGCCATCGCTCAAACCTGCTCGAATCCGCATCTGTAGAAATCCTGCATATGCAGAAAGCCATGGAAATGATGAACATAAAACTCTCAACCGTCATCTCTGATGTCACGGGAAAGTCCGGCCAGGCTATCATCCGTGCCATCGTTGCGGGAAACCATGACCCGGTATCCCTGTCACAACTGGCCGACGGCAGGTGCAAAGCCTCCAAGGAAACCATTGCCATGTCCCTTGAGGGAACATGGGAAGATGACGTACTGTTCATGCTTGAACAGAGCCTGAAGGCTTATGATTTCTATCAGGAACAGGTGGGGGATTGCAATAACAAGATAGAATCGCTTCTGATGGAATATGCTGCAGCCATCGACACCAAAGGCACAGAATTCGTCCGGACCAAGAAAAGCGCAGCCCATAAGAATGTGCTCACTTTCGACATGGAAAAGTATGCCTTTGACATATGGGGAGTCAACGTGAGGGCTATTCCCGGCATGAACGTAGGCTCAATGCTACAGCTTGTCGGTGAACTGGGACATGACTTCGTAGACAAATTCGATACATGCAGGAAGTTCTGCAAATGGTGTAATATCGTCCCAAACAACAAAATATCGGGAGGAAAACTTCTCTCAAGCCATCTGCCAAAGAGAAAGAACCCTGTGGGGCAGATTTTCAGAATGTGCGCTAATGCAGTCAAAGACGAGAAAACAGAAATGGGAAATTACTTCAGACGTTTGAAGTCAAGAAGCGGCTCTGCACAAGCCATAGTCGCAACAGCACACAAAATTGCAAGAATCTTCTATACTATGATAAAGAACAGGCAAGAGTACAATGCAAAATTAGTCGGCAGCGACGAGAAGGAACTATTAATCAGAAAAATAGAACGGGCAAAAAAGGCACTGTTTAAACTTGACCAAAGACTTGCAGAAGCCTCCTAAACAAATTTGTTATATGGAAGACAGGGTATCTTCGGCAAAGCCCGCCCATTGGTCGGGTGGTGCACGTATTCGTGCACATCTGGCCCCTGAAAGCTGATGAAACAATTGCCGGATGGAGCCGCTTATTTAGACGAAACAAAAAAAATGACGGAAGTTTGCATTATTTTGCAATCTCTGCTTTGCAATACGGGATTTTATTTGTAACTTTGCACGCGTTTTAAAACAAATCATCATTTCTGGGTATTTTTTCAATTACTAAATGAAGCGAACAAAGATTGAACAACTGTTGGTTATCATCGCTTGGATGTGGTTGATAGGCGGCATTCTCTTTACGTTTCTCGTAAGCAAGGGAATATGGGAGTCGAGTCAGGATATGGCGTTCCCACAAGCTGTTCTGACCTTTATAGGTGGCGTGGGCGCTTCTGTTGTCGGCTGGGCGGTGCTTATGCAAATCATCAGCCTTTCCGACAGAATAAGTAAAATAGAGACTGAGTTGAAGGAATTCAAAAAATAACATTATTCACTTAATACATTTTTTATTTAAACAAATGGCTAAAGAAAAGAAATTTATCACCTGTGATGGTAACGAGGCTGCGGCTCATGTGAGTTATATGTTCTCTGAGGTAGCTGCTATCTACCCCATCACCCCGTCTTCGCCTATGGCGGAGCATGTTGACGAGTGGGCTGCCCGTGGCCGCAAGAACCTGTGGGGCCAGACCGTCAGTGTGCAGGAAATGCAGTCAGAGGCTGGTGCTGCCGGTGCCGTTCACGGCTCGCTGCAGGCTGGTGCCCTGACCACTACCTTCACCGCTTCTCAGGGATTGCTCCTGATGATTCCTAACATGTACAAGATTGCCGGTGAGCTGATCCCCTGCGTGTTCGACGTTTCTGCCCGTACGCTGGCTTCTCACTCGCTCTGTATCTTCGGTGACCACCAGGACGTGATGGCCTGCCGCCAGACGGGCTTCGCCATGCTCTGCGAAGGCTCCGTGCAGGAGGTGATGGACATGACCGCCGCCGCTCACCTGGCATCGCTCGAGACCTGCGTGCCCTTCGTCAACTTCTTCGACGGATTCCGCACCTCGCACGAGTATCACAAGATTGAGCTGCTCGACCAGGAGGATGTGCGTCCGCTGGTGAAGGAAGAGTTCATCAAGCGCTTCCGTGACCGCGCCATGAGCCCCGAGCGCCCCATCACACGTGGTACAGCCGAGAACCCCGAGACGTTCTTCACACACCGTGAGGCCTGCAACCCCTACTACGATGCAGTGCCCGAGGTGGTTGAGAAGTATCTGGGCGAGCTCTCGAAGATTACCGGCCGCGAGTATCACCTGTTCTCCTACTACGGAGCTGAGGATGCCGACCGCATAATCATCCTCATGGGCTCGGCTACTGACGCTGCCCGCGAGGCCATCGACTACCTGAACGCCAACGGCCAGAAGGTGGGCATGATCAGCGTGCACCTCTATCGTCCGTTCAGCATCAAGCACCTGCTGGCTGCTGTGCCCAAGACGGTGAAGAAGATTGCCGTACTCGACCGCACAAAGGAGCCCGGTGCTACCGGCGAGCCTCTGTACCTCGACGTGAAGGATGCCTTCTACGACGTGGAGAATCGTCCCCTCATCGTCGGTGGACGCTACGGTCTGGGCTCTCACGACACCACTCCCGCTCAGATCATCAGCGTGTTCAACAACCTCGCTATGCCCGAGCCCAAGAACCACTTCACCATCGGTATCGTTGACGACGTGACCTTCACTTCTCTGCCCGAGGTTGAGGAGATTGCACTGGGTGGCGCTGGCATGTTCCAGGCTAAGTTCTACGGTCTGGGTGCTGACGGTACTGTCGGTGCTAACAAGAACAGCGTGAAGATTATCGGCGACAACACCGATAAGTACTGCCAGGCTTACTTCAGCTATGACTCGAAGAAGTCGGGTGGCTTCACCTGCTCACACCTGCGCTTCGGCGACACGCCCATCCGCTCTACCTACCTGGTGACCACACCTAACTTCGTGGCTTGCCACGTCCAGGCTTACCTCCACATGTACGACGTGACCCGCGGCCTGCAGAAGAACGGTCAGTTCCTGCTGAACACCATCTTCGACGCCGACGAGCTGGAGAAGTTCATGCCTAACAAGGTGAAGAAGTACTTCGCCCAGAACAACATCACCGTCTATACCATCAACGCCACGAAGATTGCACAAGAGATTGGCTTGGGCAACCGCACCAACACCATCCTGCAGAGTGCCTTCTTCCGCATCACCGGCGTCATCCCCGTGGAGCTGGCTGTCGAGAAGATGAAGGCTGCTGCCCTGAAGTCTTACGGAGCCAAGGGTCAGGACGTGGTGGACAAGAACTACGCCGCCATCGACCGCGGTGGTGAGTACGTCCAGCTGACCGTGAAGCCCGAGTGGGCTAACCTGCCCGACGACGAGGTGAAGGAGGACAACGCTCCCGCATTCGTCAAGGAGCTGGTGCGTCCCATCAACGCCCAGGCCGGCGACCTGCTGCCCGTCAGCGCTTTCGCCAAGTTCGGCACCACCGACGGCTCTTGGGAGGTGGGTACCGCTGCCTACGAGAAGCGCGGCGTGGAGGCCTTCGTTCCCATGTGGAACAAGGAAAACTGTATCCAGTGTAACCAGTGTGCTTACATCTGTCCTCACGCTGCCATCCGTCCGTTCGTCCTCACCGACGAGGAGCTGGCTGGCTTCGAAGGTCTGGAGAGCCTCGAGATGAAGGCTCCCGCCGCCATGAAGGGCATGCACTTCGTCATCGAGCCTTCTGTCCTCGACTGTCTGGGATGCGGCAACTGCGCCGACATCTGCCCGGGCAACCCGAAGCTGGGCAAGGCCCTGACGATGGTTCCGTTCAACCCCGATGCAGACGAGATGAAGAAGATGGCCGCCGACTGGGACAAGCTGGTGAAGGTTCCTTCGAAGCAGCACCTCGTCGACATCCGCAGCAATGTGAAGAACTCGCAGTTCGCACAGCCGCTGTTCGAGTTCTCAGGCGCCTGCTCGGGTTGCGGTGAGACTCCTTATGTGAAGCTCATCAGTCAGCTGTTCGGTGACCGTCAGATGATTGCCAACGCTACTGGTTGTTCGTCTATCTACTCTGCTTCTATTCCTTCTACTCCTTACACCAAGAACGAGAAGGGTCAGGGCCCATGCTTCAACAACTCGCTGTTCGAGGACTTCTGCGAGTTTGGTCTCGGTATGCAACTGGGACACAAGAAAATGCGCGGAATCCTGCGCGAGAAGGCGGAAGAACTGGTCAAGACTACTGTATTCGATTGGATGCGCGAGGCTACGCAGAAGTGGCTTGACACTTATGATGACTCTACCGCCAACCGTCAGGCTACCGACGAGTTCGTGGCTGCATTGGAGAAAGCTATTCTTCCTATCGATGGAGCCATCGAGTTCTGGCAGGGTCAGGGCATTGAGATTTATGGTGCTGAGGTGGCTGCTCAGAAGTTGCAGGAAGCCCAGGAAGCCAAGGCTGCAGGCAGCCCCATTTGCCCGTGCCGCGGCTGTGCACTGGAGAGCGAGCTACTTGAGGGCAAGGCTCATCTAGCCAAGCGCTCACAGTGGATCATCGGTGGCGACGGTGCTTCCTACGACATCGGTTACGGCGGTCTCGACCACGTCATCGCCAGCGGTGAGGACGTCAACATCCTCGTGCTCGATACTGAGGTGTACTCCAACACCGGTGGTCAGGCTTCAAAGGCTACACCGCTTGGCGCTATCGCTCAGTTCGCTGCTCAGGGCAAGCGCATCCGCAAGAAGGATCTCGGCATGATTGCCACCACCTACGGCTACGTCTATGTCGCTCAGATTGCCATGGGCGCTGACCACGCTCAGACCCTCAAGGCTATCCGCGAGGCTGAGGCTTGGCACGGACCCAGCATCATCATCGCCTACGCTCCCTGTATCAACCACGGTCTGAAGGCCAAGGGCGGTATGGGCAAGAGCCAGGCTGAGGAGAAGAAGGCTGTGGAGTGCGGCTACTGGCACCTGTGGCGCTTCAACCCCGCCCTCATCGAGGAAGGCAAGAACCCGTTCAGCCTCGACTCCAAGGAGCCGCAGTGGGACAAGTTCCACGACTTCCTGCTCGGCGAGGTACGCTACCTCTCCGTCAAGAAGGCCTATCCCAACGAGGCCGAGGAACTCTTCGCCGAGGCACAGCGCATGGCACAGATCCGCTACAAGACCTACGTCCGCAAGACGCAGGAAGACTGGAGCGAGTAAATATAATCTATCCCTTTTATTTGGGGGCGGAGCGGATAGCCGCTTCGCCCCCACTTTTCAACTAATTGTGAATCATTGCACCGTAGGATTGCATAACGGAACCAATATGAATAGAATTGCAATAGAAGGTTATAAGTCATTTAAACAGATAGACATTCCGCTCACCCCCATTAACATTTTGATAGGGTCTAATGGTTCTGGCAAGAGTAATTTCCTGTCTTTTTTCGAAATGCTCAATCGCTTATACGAACAGAAGTTGACTCCATATGTGGCATTGAATGGTGGAACAGCCAGATTCCTTCATAAAGGTCCAAAAGTCACTGATACCATACGGGCAAAAGCAACTTTTAATCGAAACACCTACAGTTTTGAGTTGAAGGAAGGTGATAACCAATTTGTGTTCATGCACGAATGGTTAGGATACACATCTAAAACAGGTTGGATAAACGACAGATCAGACATATCTTCCTACAAGAATGAGGCTGAGATAAAAAGTTATAGTGGACTGACAAGGGACAGCTATATTAAGGACTATCTTCGTACAATGTCAAAATATCACTTTCATGATACGGGCAAGCAGTCACCCTTTACCCATGAAAGCAATATCCAGAACGACATCTTCTACCTCTACGAATCTGGCGAGAATCTGGCAGCATTCCTTTATGGCATCCAGCAAAAGGAGCCAATGACCTACAAACGCATTGTGAAAGTGATTCAAAGCGTAGCACCCTACTTTTCTGACTTCTATTTCCATCCCAATGAGAATGGGAATCTGCGTCTGCTCTGGCACGACAAGTTCAGCGAGACCGTTTATGGCCCGTCTGATCTTTCTGACGGAACCATCCGATTTATTGCTTTGGCAACATTATTCCTCCAGCCCAAACCAGCGAAGTTGATAGTCATTGATGAGCCTGAGCTTGGCCTTCATCCTGTAGCTATCAGCAAACTTGCAGGACTTATAAAATCAGTCAAAGACCGAGGTACACAGATTATCGCTGCAACCCAGAGTGCAGACCTTATAAGTTACTTTGAGCCGGAAGACATCATCACCGTCAACCAAGTGGGGGGCGAGACACAACTGAGCCGACTCGATGCCCAGCAACTCGCTCATTGGTTGGATGAATACACACTTGGAGACCTGTGGAAAAACAACATTATAAAGGGAGGGCAGCCAAGATGAAAAGACTGATTATCGTATGCGAAGGAGCCACCGAGCAGGAATTCTGCCAGACAGTCTTGGCTCCCTATTTCTATCGGAAGGACGTTCTTGTAGAAGCACCAACCATCAAGCATTCCTGTGGTGGTATCGTCGCATGGGGAACGCTGAAGAAACAACTGATTCAACACCTCAACGAATCAGATGTCATCGTAACCTTGCTCATAGATTTTTACCGCATCAAGGATTCTTTTCGCTTCCCCGGATGGATGGAAGCAAAGACCATTGAGCTGTACCAAGCCAAGATGGACTTCCTTTTTCAACAGATGTCGCAGGACATACAAGAGAGCTTGCGCAGCCGTTTCATTCCTTACATCCAGTTACACGAATTCGAAGGGCTACTCTTCTCCGATATTTCAGCCTTCAAGAACAATTTCCGTAAAGGAGAATGTGATTTCGACGCTATAGAGACCGCCATCAAGGACTTCTCCACTCCAGAAGAAATAAATAATGGCCCTAACACAGCTCCCTCCGTCAGGCTGAAGAATGCCATCCAAGGCTACAACAAAGAAATCTATGGCAGTTTACTTGCCGATGACATCGGTTTAATGACCATCCGAAAGCGCTGCCCACTTTTTAATCAATGGATAGAGCGTTTGGAGTCCGTGCTCATAAATGCATATTAGACGCAATACGAAAAACAATTCGCGCCTTTGTTCCGTTCTAATCAAAGCAAAAAGGAGCATCCAAGGCATTTCAGATGCTCCTTTTTAATCTGTTATTAAAAAAACACAAAAAAAAGTTGTGGGATTAGCCAAGTTTTACTATTTTTGCCAACCAATCAAAATCTGCGGGAACCATGACAGCCAAGGACGTTTTTGAATTGCGAAGACAGGGACGCATCGAGGAGGCCTACGATGCCATCCGTCCACTCTATGCCAACGACAAGAGTCCCTATACTTCCTCGGCCATGTTCTGGACAGCCAGTGACATTTTGAAGAAACGGCTGAACGAAGGGCGGATGGATGAGGCGGAGAAGATATTTGCTGCCCTGGAACGCTTGCTGCCCAACGTGCCCGACAGCGAAGGCTGGGTGAGCAAGGCTTTCAAGAAATGTCAGGAACTGGTGGGAAGAGGCGAGACACGTGAGAGGCTGCAGAAGGAAGGCCCGGAGCATCTGCAAACGGGCGCTTGGGGGGAAGGACTCGCTGCTGCCTACCTGCGAGAGAAAGGCTACGTCATACTGGAGCGTGACTGGCATTCCAGTCATCGCGACATCGACATCATTGCCCAGCAAGGCGACACCATTGTCTTCGTAGAAGTGAAGACCCGCAGAAACCGTGTCTTTGCCGACCCCGTCACAGCTGTGAACTATCAGAAACAGCGTCATCTACTGAAAGCCATCAATCATTACCTGCAGTACAGGCACATCACCGCTCCTCATCGTTTTGACGTCATCACCATCGTCGGCAAGCCAGGCGACTGCAACCCGGAGATTGAACACATCGAGGACTTTCAATTACCTCTTCCTTGCTTTAGTGGTGGTCGCCGATGGCGGTAAGGCAATCTCGGCACAGAGGACCAATTCTTTATATTTTCTCTGTGTGTGTTTTATTCCATCCACCCAATACAAAAAAGTCCGAAGGCTTCGGACTCTTTGTCCGGAGGCTTCGGACTCGTTGTCCGAAGGCTTCGGACGAACAGTCCGAAATGTAAAGAAAATTGCGGACGGTTTTGAAATGACAAAAACCGAAGAGACAGCAAGCACATGAAGGCTGAAAATCAGCAAAATAGCATACCCAACAAAAAAAGCAAGAAAAAAAAGACAAGAATATGTGTGAGTTTTCAAAAAAACTTAGTAATTTTGCGGCCAGTTTTTGAACAAAGCATGTAAACATGAATAAAATCAGTGGACAACAGGTGCTCTTAGCAGCACCGAAAACTGAGGAATGAGTCTGTAGGGTTTCGGCTCATTTTTTCAGTAAACAAACAATCAGGAGCCCGAAACGACGCACGAGTGAGCGTGATGCGAGTCCCAACGGGACTTGGCCGAGCGAGCAGGAGTAACAACGTCAAACAAACAGAAACGAGTAAGCAGACTCATCAGAAATCATGTAATGCACACCAACCGAGAGAAAAGTTAACCCACGCACGGCTTTCTTGTATGGCTCAGCATCTGCCTATTGGATGCTGGCAGTTACATGGCTGCGAGAGGATACAGCCGTCAACTAAGGTTCATTCCCTTCCTTCACAGGCTATTCTGTTGTCATGGCGCACCGAGACGAAGGTATAGGTGCAGGTCGTATCACAAAAGGACATGACAGCCCCAACACAATTCAAAATTATTATCAACCTACAGCTATACCTATTTATATAATAGGTACTGTAAAAAAACAAGATACGACAATGTTAGAACTTAAAGGGAAATATTGCAAGGACTGCAAGATCTTCACAGACAATATAGAGCAGGAAGCCCTCTCGATGGTGTATCATTTTCTTGACAATCCCATGTTCGAGGGTTCCAAGATTAGAATCATGCCCGACGTGCATGCCGGTAAGGACATCGTGGTGGGATTCACTGTTCCGTTCACCGACCATGTAAACCCCGACCATGTGGGAGGCGACATTGGTTGCTCGGTATCGACGGCCATCACTGACATGCCCATCCATCCTGAGGACTACCCGGAGATAGAGCGTGACATACGCGAAAACGTGAAATTCGGTATGAGTATTCACCAGAAAGCGGTCTATCCTTATGCCGACCTGTACAAGCATCTGAAACTGCGCCTGCAGCAGGCCCGCCTGCAGTGGCCTGAGATGGTGGGAGCCATGGAAGTGTCGGAACGCGGCATTACCGCCATGCTGAAGCGCATTGACCAAAAGGAGCACATGTTCTACAACAGTATTGGCACCGTGGGAGGCGGCAACCACTTCGTAGAGGTGGGCGTGACACCCGAAGGAAACTATGCCTTCACCGTGCACTGCGGCAGCCGCAACCTCGGACAGAAGGTGTGGAAATACTGGAAGATGGAGGCCGCCAAGCTGACTGGTGTGACAAACGGTTTCCTGGTAGAAGATGCCATGAAGGGATATATCACCGACATGGTCGTGGCACAGGCCTATGCAGAGTTCAATCATCAGGTGATAGACCGCTTGGTGATGGAAGCCATCTGCAAGGGCAGCGGACGGAAAGCCAATATCGTGGAGCAGATCTACACCACCCACAACTACATCGACTTCTCAATGAAGATGATGCGCAAAGGGGCCGTGGCAGCTCCGGCGGGAAGAAAGTTGGTCATTCCGTTCAACATGCGCGACGGACTGATTATAGCCCGTGGCAAGGGTAACGAGGACTGGAACCAGAGTGCGCCTCACGGTGCCGGACGCCTGCTGTCGCGGTCGGATGCCAAGGAACTCATCGACCTCGATGAATACAGAGAGGCCATGAAGGGCATCTACTCCACATCGGTGGGCACAGGCACCATCGACGAGAGCCCGATGGCCTACAAAGATCCGAAGGAGATTCTTCGACTGATAGAGGACACCGTAGAGGTGGATTATTTCATCCGCCCAGTCATCAACCTGAAGGCCACCAACTCTTACGATTCCAGCGTGGAGATAGACTTGAACGAGGAGCAAGATTGATTTGTCAAGGCCGGGGAACTCACAAACACTGCGCTCCTACAAAAGAAAAAGCTGTGCGTCCAACAAGGTGGCGCACAGCTTTTTCTTGATGCTGATCATACAAGCTCGGCTTAGAAGTGGAAGTTCATGCCGAAGAGGAGGTTGTAGGAGTCGAGGTCGAGACCGAAGCGGGTAAGCTTCATGTCGGTTTCCTTCTCCTTGGCCTGCATGAAGCCCACGGAACCCAGCTTGGCAATCAGGCTGATATTGTCGCTCAACTGGAAGGATACGCCCGGACGCAGGGCAATCTCAATGACGTCAATCTTCTGCTCGCCACCACCAGCACCATTAATGCGGGGTGTGTCGTCGGCCTTCACGTTGGTATAGCCCACGCTGCCCTCAAAGAAGAGGTTGGCCTTGCCCAGGTGTGCAAAGTTGTAGCGCACATAGGGAGCGAAGGTAAAGCTGTTGAGTTTGTAGTTGTCTTCGTTGATGTCCAAAGTGGTGCTGATAGCGGTGTTCATCAAGGCTTTGAAGTCGGTGACGGTGATAGAGCCAAAGGCTGCATAGCCATGTGAGTAACCGATGGAGAGACCGATGGAGATGTCGTCATCGAGCTGGTAGCCGATTTCAGGCAGAATCTTGAACGAGGTACCGTCCTGGTCAATGCCACCGTGTGACTGTTTAGAAGACGTGAAGCCCAGTGAGCCACCTACATAAACCTGTGCGCTGGCACCCATAGTGAAACAGGCCAGCAGAGCAAATAATGCGATAATCTTCTTTCTCATGTTTTTGAAAAATTAAGTTAAACAATAAATTACTTTGCAAATATACAATTAATATCTGTATGTGCCCACAATTTATTCATAAAAAAACTTAATCGAGCCTAAAACAAGGGTTATCTCAACAAATGTGCAGCGAAAAAGTCCATGCATTGGCGGAACAGATGGTGACGTGTGTTGCCTCCGAAGATGCTGTGGTTACGGTTGGTATAGACCAGTTGTCGGTAGTCTTTGTCGGCATTGACGAGGGCTGTGACGTATTCTGCGGTGTTCTGATAGTGCACGTTGTCGTCGGCCAGACCGTGGCAGAGCAGCAGGGCGCCGTGCAGCTGGTCGACACGGGCGATGGGGCAGACACGGTCGTAGCCGTCGGCGTTCTCTTTGGGAGTACGCATGAAGCGCTCGGTGTAGATGGTGTCGTAGAAGCGCCAGCAGGTAGGCGGCGCAATGGCGATGCCGCAGCAGAAGACGGGACGCCCTTCGCTCATGGACATCAGCGTGTTCCAGCCGCCGTAGCTCCAGCCCCAGATGGCGATGTGCTCTTTGTCAACGTAACTCTGCTGTGACAGCCAGAGGGCAGTCTCAACTTGATCCTTGGCCTCTAAGTCTCCAAGGTGCAGGTAAGTGCATTTCTCAAACTCGGCGCCGCGGCCACCCGTGCCACGGTTGTCAACGCAGACGGCGATGTAGCCCTGCTGCGCCTGATATTGCTCAAGGATGGCGCCACGACCGTTCATGCCGATGCCCCACGCGTTCTTCACCTGCTGATTGCCAGGACCGCCGTACTGGTACATCACCACGGGATATTTCTTTGAAGGGTCGAAGTGGTGGGGCTTGACCATCCAGCCATAGAGCAGCACGCCTTCAGAGGTGGTGAAGGAGAAGAGCTCCTTGCTGCCCATGTCGAAGGAGGCATAGGTGTTGGCCAGGGTCTGGTTGTCTTCCAATACCGTGACGTTTTTGACAGACGAACCGCCCGACACACTGAGCAAGGCGATTTGCGGCGGGGTGTTCAGGTCGCTCCAAGTGTGGATGAAACTCTTGAAATCGGTTGAGAAAGTGGCGCTGCTCCAGCCGTCCTTGGGTGTGAGGCAGTCGGTCTTGCCGTTCTTGTGGCTGACGTAGATTTTCTGATTGAGCGGGCCGTCGGCTAGAGCGGCGAAGAAAACGTCGCCCGTAGGCTCATCGTAGCCGTAGACATCGGTGACAACAAAATCGGCCCCCGACGTGGCTTTTACTGAGCGTTGCAGCTGGCCGTTGAGGCTGTAGACGTAGATGCTGTTGAAGCCGTCGCGCTCGCTGGTGAGGATGATGTGAGCAGGGGTAATCTTTGAGTGGGCGAAGACATTCTCGTTAATGTATTTGTCGACCTTATCCTCAATAACCTGCTGGCATACAGTTGTTAATGGATTGGCCATAAAGATGCGCAGTATGTCCTGATGGCGGTTGAGCGTGAAGACGGCCACCTTCGTAGGGTCGCTGGTGGGCATGATGCGCGGGATGTAGCCGTCGGGGTCGAGAGGCAGCTGCATGGTGCGTGTCTGATGGCTCTTGATGTCAAAGCTCATCAGCTTCACGGTGGCATTCTGCTCGCCGGCCTTGGGGTACTTGTACGAGTAAGTGCCATCGGGACGCATCCAGCTGGGGGAGGCGGTGGCGGCGCCGGCTGACCAGTCTTGCGGAGCGAGGGGCAGGTAGACCTCCGGCACCTGGCTCTCATCGTAGCGCACCCACACTATCTGCTTCGAGTCGGCGCTGAACGTCATGGCCGAATGAAACGAGAACTCCTCCTCATTGACCCAGTCGGGCAGACCGTTGATGATTTCATTGCGTTTGCCATCCTTGGTCACCTGGCTCTCGGCGTTGTTATAGAGTAGCTTGACAAGAAAAATATTGTTGTCACGCACGAAAGCCACCTGCAGTCCGTCGGGACTCCACACCGGTGTCTGCTGTGGTCCGCCGTCGCTCAGCGGCTCCAGTTTGTTGTTGGCTATGGTAAAGATGTAATAGACTGCGGTGAAGGAGTGGCGGTAGATGGCGCGTGTCTGCGTCTGTATGAGGATGCGCTTCTGGTCGGGACTCATCACGTAGCCCTCCACGTGGCTGATGTTGGCGCCACGGGCTGTGGCAGCATCGAAGAGCACGCCAGTCTGCTTGCCGGTACGAAACGAGTAGGTGACTATCTGCTTGCCGTCGGCAGAAATCTGGGCATAGCTCTGGCCGTCAGGCAGAGGCTGCACGGCGGCTATCCCCTTCGGGCTGAACATGCCTGTGGTGGTGATGTCTTTTAACGAAAGTGTTTGTCCCGCTATCAGCTGCGAGACGGCCACAAACAGCGTGGCACTCAATAGGAATAATTTCTTCATGTTCACGGAATTTTGTGCAAAGGTACGAAAAAAACATGTATAACTCCTACGTCTCAGCAAAAAAAGAAACAAATTTCTTTTGTTTTGCTCTTGACTTTTCGTAACTTTGCAGCGTTTTTTAGAGATTGTTAGTAATTGTTTATCAATATGGCAAATGTAATCAAGCTTAGAAAGGGCTTGGACATAAAGCTTCAAGGCAAAGCTGCCGAGGAAAAGATGAACCTGAAGCCGAGCGGGAAATACGCATTGGTTCCCGACGACTTCGAGGGCGTCGTGCCGAAGGTGGTGGTGAAAGAAGGCGATATGGTCAAGGCCGGAGAGGCGCTGTTTGTGAACAAGCAGTGGCCTGAAATGAAGTTTGCTTCGCCCGTGAGCGGCCGTGTGACGGCTGTGGAGCGTGGCGAGCGCAGAAAAGTGCTCTGCGTGAAGGTGGAAGCCGACAAGGAGCAGACGTTTGTGGACTACGGCAAGCCGAATATGGAGAAGATGGACGGCAAGCAGGTGCTGGGGCACATCATGGAGGCAGGACTGCTGGGCTATATCAACCAGCTGCCTTACGCCATCGCCACCGCTCCCGACTGTCCAAGAACTATTTTCGTGTCAGCGCTGAGAGACAAACCGCTGGCCTGCGACTTCGAATATGAGGTGAAAGGCCAGGAGCAGGACTTCGTCACAGGTCTGAAGGCTCTGGCAAAAATCGCCAAGGTCTACGTGGGCGTAGGTAAGAGCTCAAGTCTTGAATCTCAGATTTCAAGTCTGCAAGGCGTGGAGGTCGTCGAGTTCGACGGACCCTGTCCTGCTGGTAACGTGGGCGTGCAGGTGAACAACATTGAACCTGTGAACAAGGGCGAGATGGTGTGGGCCATTGGCGACCCCACGGTGGTGCTGTTCATCGGCCGTCTGTTTAATACGGGCAAGGTAGACCTGCGCCGACTGGTGGCTTTCTGCGGTAGCGAGGTGAAGAAGCCGTGCCATGTGGAGATGCTGGTGGGGCAGGAGCTGCAGACGCTGCTGGCCAACAGCTATGACCAGGACCACCACGTGCGCATCATCAACGGCAACGTGCTGACAGGACGCCAGACCACGAAGGACGGCTATCTGGGCGCGCACGCCTCGGAGGTGACCGTCATTCCCGAGGGTGACAATGCCGACGAGCTGTTGGGCTGGGCCATGCCGCGAATGAAGGAATTCTCGGTGAACCGCAGCTATTTCTCGTGGCTCTTCGGCAAGAAGGAATATGCACTGGATGCTCGCGTGAAGGGTGGCGAGCGCCACATCATCATGAGTGGCGAGTATGACCGCGTGCTGCCGATGGACATCTATGGCGAATACCTCATCAAGGCTATCATCACTGGCGACATTGACAAGATGGAGCAGCTGGGCATCTATGAGGTGAGTCCCGAGGACTTCGCTTTGGCCGAGTTCGTGGATTCCTCGAAGCTCGAGCTGCAACGAATTGTCCGTGAGGGGCTTAATAACTTAAGGAAAGAAAACGCATAAGACTATGAGCTTTTTAAGGAATTATTTGAACAAGATAAAGCCGAACTTCGAGAAGGACGGAAAGCTGCATGCCTTCCGCTCGATCTTCGACGGCTTTGAGACGTTCCTCTACGTGCCCAACACCACGTCGAGGAATGGCGTGCACATTCATGATGCCATCGACTCGAAGCGCATCATGAGTGTGGTGGTGATGGCCCTGATGCCTGCCATGCTCTTCGGCATGTACAACGTGGGCTATCAGAACTTCCTGGCTGCCGGTACACTGGCTACGGCCGGATTCTTCGAGATTTTCTTCTACGGTTTCTTCGCCGTGCTGCCTAAGATTCTGGTCAGCTACATCGTGGGTCTGGGCATCGAGTTTGCCTGGGCACAGTGGAAGGGCGAGGAGATACAGGAGGGATTCCTCGTCAGCGGCATCCTTATCCCGCTGATCATTCCCGTCAACTGTCCGCTGTGGATACTGGCCATTGCCGTGGCCTTTGCCGTCATCATCGGCAAGGAGATTTTCGGCGGAACGGGCATGAACATCTTCAACCCCGCACTCATCTGCCGTGCCTTCCTCTTCTTCGCCTATCCCACGATGATGAGTGGCGACAAGGTGTGGGTGGCCGACGAGAAGATTCTGGGTTTGGGCAACAATCTGGCTGAGACGCTGCATGTCGATGCCTTCACACAGGCCACACCGCTGGCCGAGGTGGGGCAGGGTATTAACCCCATTGACAGCGGCACCAGCCTCTGCGACATGATCTGCGGCTTTATACCTGGATCCATCGGTGAGACCTCGGTCATTGCCATCGGCCTCGGTGCCTTGCTGCTGCTCATCACCGGCATCGCCTCGTGGAAGATCATGCTCAGCGTCTTCGTGGGCGGCTCGCTCACCGCAGCCCTCTTCGCAGGCCTTGGCTCCACGGTCATCCCCTGGTACGAGCACCTGGTGTTGGGCGGCTTCGCCTTCGGTGCCGTGTTTATGGCTACCGACCCTGTCACATCAGCACGCACAGAGACCGGCAAATGGATCTATGGCTTCATCATCGGTGTCATGGCCATCGTCATCCGTGTGATGAACCCCGGCTACCCCGAGGGTATGATGCTCGCCATCCTGCTGATGAATATGTTTGCTCCCACCATCGACCACTTCGTGGTGGAGCGCAATATCTCTAAGCGCATGAAAAGGAGCAAAGGAGTGAAGGAGTAAAGGAGTAATGTAGTAAAGGAGTAAAGTAGATATGAAACTGAATACAAATTCCAACGCGTACATTATTATATATAGTACGATACTGGTCATCATCGTGGCCTTCTTGCTGGCTTTTGTCTCATCGTCGCTGAGGGACAGACAGGAAGCCAACGTGAAGCTGGACCAGGAAAAACAGGTGCTGAACTCGCTGAACCTGCGCGACAAGGGCGATGAGGAAGCTCATGCACTGTATGAGAAGATAGTGAAGTTTGACGAGGCACGGAACCTCTACGAGTGCACCCTTGAGAACGGTGAGATGAAGTATGTGTTCCCCATGAAGGGCATGGGCCTGTGGGGCGGCATTAGCGGTTTCGTCGCTCTCGATGCCGACATGAACACCGTCTACGGTGCTTACTTCAACCATGAGAGCGAGACCGCTGGCCTGGGTGCTGAGATCAAGGACTCGCAGGCTTGGCAGGAGAAATTCATCGGCAAGAAGGTGTTCGATCCCGAGGGCAACGTTGCTCTGTCGGTAGTGAAAAACGTTGAGCGCCCCGAATATCAGGTGGATTGCGTCACTGGCGCTACGCTTACCTCCAACGGCGTGAGCGACATGCTGCAGAAGAGCTTCTCACAGTACGCCCAGTCTTTCAAGGACGAGCTGTGGAAGATTATCGAAGAAGACCGCCGGCAACCTAATGCCGAAGGCGAATACAACGAGTAAATTCGTAATTCATAATTCGTAATAAATATGGCATTATTTAGCAAACAGAACAAAGAGGCGCTGACCAATCCGCTGAGCCTCGACCACCCGATACTGGTGCAAGTGCTGGGCATCTGCTCTGCACTGGCTGTCACCTCGCAGCTGAAGCCCGCCATCGTGATGGGCCTTGCCGTGACGGTGATCACGGCTTTCGCCAATGTGATTATCTCTGTGCTGCGCAACACCATCCCCAACCGCATCCGCATTGTGGTGCAGCTTGTGGTGGTGGCCGCGCTGGTAACCATCGTCAGCCAGGTGCTGAAAGCCTTCGTCTACGACGTCAGCGTGCAGCTCTCGGTCTACGTGGGACTCATCATCACCAACTGTATCCTCATGGGACGGCTCGAGGCCTTCGCCATGCAGAACAAGCCCTGGCCATCGTTCCTCGACGGCGTGGGCAATGGCTTAGGCTACGCCATGATTCTCGTCATCGTTGGCGGTGTGCGTGAGCTGCTCGGACGTGGATCGCTCTTAGGCTTCCAGATCATACCCGACGGAGCCTATGAGGCCGGCTACATCAACAACGGCATGATGACGATGCCGGCTATGGCCCTCATCCTCGTGGGAATCGTTATCTGGGTACATCGTGCATACTTTTATAAGGAGAAATAAGTTATGGAACACGCAATAAGTCTATTCTTCAGGTCGATTTTCGTCGACAACATGATATTTGCCTTCTTCCTCGGCATGTGCTCCTATCTGGCCGTGTCGAAGACCGTGAAGACATCTTTGGGCCTGGGCCTGGCCGTCACCTTCGTGCTGTTGGTCACCGTGCCTGTCAACTACCTGTTGCAGACTAAGGTGCTCAGCGCTGACGGCATCTTCGGCATGGACCTGAGCTACCTCAGCTTCATCCTCTTCATCGCTGTCATCGCAGGCATCGTGCAGTTGGTAGAGATGGTGGTGGAGAAATACAGCCCCTCGCTCTATGCTGCCCTGGGCATCTTCCTCCCGCTCATCGCCGTGAACTGCGCTATCATGGGCGCATCGCTCTTCATGCAGCAGCGCATCCTCATGGAGCCCACCAATACGCAAGCCATCACCAATATTTTCGACGCCATGGTCTATGCCGTCGGCTCGGGCATCGGTTGGACGCTGGCCATCGTCTCACTGGGCGCTATCCGCGAGAAGATGCAGTATTGCGACGTGCCCAAACCGCTGCAGGGACTGGGCATTACATTCATCACCGTGGGACTCATGGCTATGGCTATGATGTGCTTCAGCGGACTTAACATCTAATGGATTATGGCACAGTTTATATTATACAGCATATTGGTTTTCTTGGTGACGATCATCGCTATCGTCATCATTCTGCTCGTGGCAAAGAACTACCTCTCGCCGTCGGGCAATGTGAACATCGAGATCAACGGCGACCGTACCATCAATGTGCCGCAGGGCAACAACCTCATGGCTACGCTCAACCAGAACGGCATCTTCCTGCCGTCAGCTTGTGGTGGCAAGGCCAGCTGCGGACAGTGCAAAGTGCAGGTGCTTGAGGGTGGGGGAGAGATTCTCGACAGTGAGAAGCCGCACTTCACCCGTAAGGAGATTAAGAACCACTGGCGCCTCGGCTGTCAGTGCAAGGTAAAGGGTGACCTCAAGATTCATGTCGACGAGAGCATCCTTGGCGTGAAGGAGTACGAGTGCACGGTCATCTCGAACAAGAATGTGGCTACGTTTATCAAGGAGTTTAAAGTGCAGCTGCCCAAGGGCGCTCACATGGACTTCCTGCCCGGCTCCTACGCACAGATTAAGATTCCTGCTTTCGACTGCATCGATTATGACAAAGACTTCGACAAGTCGCTCATCGGTGCCGAGTACCTGCCGTCGTGGGAGAAGTTCGGACTCTTCCCGCTGAAGTGTAAGAACCCTGAGCCCACCATCCGTGCCTACTCCATGGCCAACTATCCTGCTGAGGGCGATGTCTTCATGCTCACCGTGCGTATTGCCACACCTCCGTTCAAGGCCGACAAGAGCGGTTTCATGGAGGTGAACCCAGGCATTGCGTCCAGCTATATCTTCTCGTTGAAGCCTGGCGACAAGGTTGTGATGAGCGGTCCCTTCGGCGACTTCCACCCGCATTTCGACTCGAAGAAGGAGATGATTTGGGTAGGCGGTGGCGCCGGCATGGCTCCGCTGCGTGCACAGATTATGCACATGACAAAGACACTGCACACCACTGACCGTGAGATGCACTACTTCTACGGAGCACGCGCCCTGAACGAGGTGTTCTATCTCGACGACTTCCTCGGACTGGAGAAGGAATATCCCAACTTCCACTTCCATCTGGCCCTCGACCGTCCTGACCCTGCCGCCGATGCCGCAGGTGTGAAGTACACACCGGGATTCGTCCATCAGGTGATGTTCAACACTTACCTGAAGGATCACGAAGCTCCCGAGGACATTGAATACTACATGTGCGGCCCCGGCCCCATGTCGAAGGCTGTTGTCGGTATGCTCGATTCACTCGGCGTAGAGCCAGAGAGCATTATGTACGATAATTTCGGAGGATAAGGCTTAGGCTTATAGGGCTTATAGGTCCTATGAGTCCTATAAGTCCTATAGGTCCTATGAGTCCTATAGGTCCTATGAGTCCTATGAGACCTATGAGTTCTGCCCGATGAGCGCCTTGGCGTCTCATCGGGCAGAACTGGTTTTTGTCCTGCTGATGCAGTTGATGCTATGAATTGTGAAGCTGCTCCAGCAGACACTGACACCCTTCAAGGACATCGCGCCACGTAGCCTCGAAGTCTCCAGTGTACCACGGGTCGGCCACGTCGCCGGGACGGTGGGTGAAGTCAAGCAGCATGTGGATATTCCCCTCGGGGTCGCCGCCACAGATGCGTGTCATGTTGCGGATGTTCCATGCATCCATTCCGATGAGCAGGTCGAAACGGCCGTAATCGCGGCGTGTCATCTGACGCGCAGTCTTTCCCTTGCAGCCAATGCCGTGCTCGGCCAGCTTCCTTCGGGCAGGAGGGTACACTTCGTTGCCAATCTCTTCTGTTGATGTAGCAGCCGATTCCACCTCAAACTCTTCTTCGCGCCCAGCTTTGCTGATGAGATCTTTCATCACAAATTCTGCCATAGGGCTGCGGCAGATGTTGCCGTGGCACACGAAGAGTATCTTGAACTTTCTCATCATTTTACTCTATCAGACCGGCATCCTGCCACTGCGTGATGAGTGTTTCAGCGTCTCGTTGGGCTGTTTCCTTTTCCACCTCATACTCATCAGTGAGAAGGGCGGTAAGCTTGTCGGCATCGAAATCGATGCCTTGGATGTTCTTCCACAGATAGGCTGCGCTCTCGTTGAGGCTGATGATACGACTGAAGTCAATATTGCTGAGGCCTTCCGCCACGATGATGTTCTCGCCGCAGACGGTTCTCAGGTTGAATCCTTTCTTTACTTTCATGTTCTTATCCTTGTTTTTCGTTCATATTAGCTTGATAGTTATCGCTTCCACGATTGCGGAACATGTGGATGCATGGCGAAGAGCAGGTAGCGGCGCAGTGGCTTGAGGCGTGTCCACAGCCATGAGTAGGTGCGCCATTTGCGGCCTGTGGTCATGTCGGCTTTCTCGCGGCCTTTGCGAATAAAGCCTATGGCCTTGGCTCGGATGTCTTCTTTGAGGCAATGCTCGTAGCCCAGATTGCCGTCGCCCATGAGCGTGACGCTGCCGTCGGCGGCGATGCTGTCGATGCGATGCAATACATAATGTCCTGGATGTATCTCCGCCAGCACGGCATCTCCCTTGCGATATTCGCTGCTCTTGACAAGCTGCAAGATGGCCTTGTCGCGTCCGTCTTCGAGGAAAGGCCTCATGCTGCGTCCGCGCAGGTTGATGGTAGCTGTCTTGTCGGGATATTGTTGCAACTCGCCGAGCACCAGCGGCAGAAACACGTCGTTGGGCAAATACATCACGCTCTCTTCCATGGCTCTGTCAGTGTTGAGTAAGACAAGCGTGCTGCCTCCTCGTCGGGCAGACAGTGCAGGGTGTAGATGGGCGTCGTCTCGATGATGCGCGTTATGGCGTCGCAGAGCAGCCGGTAAGTGCCTTCGTCCCATTTCATGCTGGAGCAAGCGGGCAGGAGGGAGGCGAAGGCCTCGATGGGCGACAGTCGCTCGATGTTGTTTTGCGGAGCGCGCTCTATGCGAGTGACAGCTCCGAGGAGTGTCTTGCGGTTGCGGTAGCAGGGAGTCTTGCCGCTCCAGGGCGAGCCGTAAAGGTAGGGCTGCCCGTCAATGATGCGTATGATGGGATTGTCGTCGTTCAGCAGCTGTATTCCTTCGATATGCTTCAGCCAGAGCGAGGTGTGTGTGCTCTTGCCCGTGCCGCTGGCCGCGATGAAGGGGAAACCGAGAGGCAAGGGGTTAGAGGCAAGAGGTGAGAGGTGAGGGTCGGGAATCATGGTGGCTGAAGCGTGTATCAGCATCGTCTGATGATAGGCGCCGGCGAAGGCAAACATCATCATCAGCGCGTTGTTGAGGCCGAAGGAGCGCATGGTCCAGTCGCCGTTCAGGGCGCATTGGCAGCGGGTGAACCTGTCGTTGGCAATGAGCAGGCAGCAGTCGTTGCCCATGATGTCGCGCACAATGTACTGATAGCCGCCGTTGGGCAGCTGGTGTACGATGGTGTCGCCGTTGCCGGTGTCAAATTTCCTCACCAGCTTTTTCTCTTTGGCAGGACGAAAACTGTCATCCACATCGAGCGTGAAGAGATAGGAGGCCTCCTCCAAACCTTCGCCTGCAGGGGAAGCATCTATGGGGAGGCTGAAAGGCTGAAACGACGGCAGCAGCCCCATGTTGTTCTGGCTGTCGTCGTCGTTGAAGTTGATGCGGATGAGATGCTCCGCAATGCAGAAATAGTGACTGCTAATCATTCACTTTTTCCTCCTCGTACTTGACTGTTTGAAACTTAAACTCGTCGTCTGTGATGTATCTGACGTCGAAATGCTCTTCGCCCTGTTTGTCCTTGCCATATAGCCGCTGCATCTTCTGGTATTTCTTCTCCAGTTTGTCACGTTTGGTGGAGTAGAAGACGATGCAGGTGCGGTTGGGCGATTGCTTCTTGTCGCGCAGATATTCGCGCAGCTGGTATGAGTAGGAATCACGACCTTGCAGGAAATTGTTTTTCGATTCTATCCATGCGCTGTCCACGGTCTGAATGTTGGTGAAGTGCACGATGGTGTCGGTAAACGCGGCAGCCATGCCAAACATATACATTTTCTCCACTTGTTGCTTGCGTGCGCTGGCTGTACCCACACCCACCATCAGCATCAAAATAACTGTCAGTATATAATTTCTCATTTTCTCATTCTCTCAATTTCTCATTTTCTCATTCTCTCATTTTCTCAATTTCTCATTTTCCCAAATATCCCTTCAGAATGATATATTTATTGTTATTGCGCAGGTTGCGCAGTGCTTTCTCTTTGATTTGTCTGACGCGTTCGCGTGTCAGTCCGAACTTCATGCCTATCTCGTCGAGTGTCAGCTCAGGCTGCCCGATGCCGAAGAACGCCTTGACGATATTCCGCTCTCGCTCGCTGAGCGTCTTCAATGCGTGTTCCACCTCTGTCTTCAGCGACTCGTCCACCAGCGTGCTGTCAGTATCAGGAATGTTGTCGTTGGGCAGCAGGTCGAGCAGTGAACCGTCGTCGCTTTCGCTGAATGGCGCATCCATCGATACGTGGCGCGTATTGGCCGCCATGGCCTCGTCGATTTTCTCTATGGGCAAGTCGGTGTCTGCCGACAGCTCCTCGGTCGAGGGCTTGCGCTCGTTTTCCTGCTCAAACTTGTTGGCTGCACGACTGATCTTGTTGACGGCTCCCACCTGATTCAGTGGCAGGCGTACGATGCGGCTTTGCTCAGCCAGCGCCTGCAGGATGCTTTGGCGAATCCACCACACTGCGTAGCTGATGAACTTGAATCCGCGTGTCTCGTCAAATTTCTCTGCCGCACGCAGCAGTCCCAGGTTGCCCTCGTTGATGAGGTCGGGCAGCGACAGCCCCTGGTTTTGGTATTGCTTGGCCACCGATACCACAAAACGCAGATTCGCCTTGGCCAGCCGCTCCAGTGCCTTGCGGTCGCCTTGGCGGATGCGCTGTGCCAATTCTATTTCTTCTTCTACGCCGATAAGCTCTTCCTTGCTGATTTCCTGCAGATACTTCTCCAGGGCCTCGCTTTCACGGTTTGTGATAGATTTTGTGATTTTGAGCTGTCTCATTTTGTGCGGTATCGAGGTTTGATAAGTTTTCAACCTGCAAAAGTAAATAAAAGAAGTGACAAACGATGAGTGATAAGTGAAAAAGTTGCTCAAAAATACATTTATTAACAACTCATCACTTATCACTCACCGTTTCTTACTGCTCCTTTACTCGCTGAGGTCTACCACGAAGGTCTTCTTCTTTCCTGTGGGATAGATGCCCTTGATGATGAGTACAGGATCCTTCGAGGTGCTCACCTCCTTGACGATGGCGTCCAGTTCCTCAGCGGTGCTGATGGGCTGGTCGTTGACCTGGCGGATGACGAATCCTTTCTCTATGCCGGCATCCTTCAGCTTGCCGCCCTTCACCTTGAGCACTTCCAGACCATACTGTATGTCGAGCTGCTCCTTCTGCTGCTGCGTCAGTTCGCGGAAGTCGGCACCAAGGATGTCCAGATCGGCGTTCTTCACCACATTGGTGTTGCCCTGTTCGTTCTTCAGCGTCACCGTCTTCGAGTACTTCTTCTTGTCGCGCATATAGACCAGGCTCATCTTCTCGCCGGGGCGCTTCTGGGCGATGATGCCCGTCAGGTCGCCGAACTTCGTCACCTTCTGACCGTCAACCTCTATGATGACGTCGCCCTTTTGCAGGCCGGCTTCCTCAGCAGCGCTCTCTTCCACCACCTTATCTACATAGATGCCTTCCATGGTGCCAAGATCAACCTCCTCGCCTTTTTCCTTTTGCTGGTCCACATAGTTTTTCACGTCAGTGCCCATGATGCCGAGTATGGCGCGCTGCACGGTGCCGTATTCCTTCAGGTCGTCCACCACCTTGTTCATCATCGTCGTGGGGATGGCGAAGCCGTAGCCGCTGTAGCTGCCCGTCTGTGAGTAGAGCATGGCGTTGATGCCTACCAGCTGTCCGTTGGTGTTCACCAGAGCGCCGCCCGAGTTGCCGGCATTGATGGCGGCATCGGTCTGAATGAAGCTCTCCACGCCGTTGGCGCCCAGTGTGCGTGCCTTGGCCGAGATGATGCCTGCGGTGACGGTGTTGTTCAGACCGAGCGGGTTGCCGATGGCCAGCACCCATTCGCCCACCTTCACTTGGTCGCTGTTGGCTATCTCGATGGCAGGCAGGTTGCGACCGTCAATCTTGATGAGGGCCAGGTCAGTGGTCTTGTCGGTGCCGATGATGCGAGCCGAGTACTCCTTATTGTCTGACAATGTGACAGTCAGCTCGTCAGCGCCCTCCACCACGTGGTTGTTGGTGACGATGTATCCGTCGCTGCGTATGATGACACCGCTGCCGGCAGCTGTGCGCTTCGGTGTCTGCACCTGGCGCTTGCGTGTGCCGCCGTTGCCGCCCTGTCCGCGTCCGAAGAATCCGCCGAAGGGGTCGCTGAAGAAGTCCTCAAACGGGTCGTTGTATTCCACCGTCTGAATCTTCGAGTTTTGGGTGTTCTTGATGTGCACTACCGACGGCAGCGCCTTCTCAGCGGCGTGTGTCAGGTCTACGGGTTGTGCCACGGGTACGGCCTGCACGTCGGTAAGGGTGATGGGGGCCGGCTCTGTCACAGGCAGCGGGTGTGTGGCGGCGTTAGAGCTGCTGAATGCAGCGATGGCGAAAACGATGGCAGCGAAACTGGTGCCGGGAACTAAATAATCAAGAATTTTTTTCATATTCGTAATGGTTTTGTTAATATCTGTTTCCTGTGCTATAAACACCAATGCAAATATAAGGTAAAACGACGGAAAAGAGACAAAATGTCAGTCACTTTTCCGTCATTTTAACATTTTCAATTCTTCCTTTAAACTCTGTTTGCTTGCGGATGCCTTTATTTTACATTCGTTCAATCACTTAAAATAAACAAAAATTGACTTCTCGCAGGTTTAGATGTTTGGCTCGTCCCAGATTTTCGTGGCAGTGCAGCGGACAGGCAACTGCAGACCACCGGCACGGAGGATGAAGTCGCCCTCTTCCAGCGTCCAGCGTCCGTCGGCGCCAACGAAGGCCATGCTCTTGGCCGGCAACTTGAAGGTGACGCTCTTCGTCTCTCCGGGCTGCAGCTCGATTTTCTGGAAGTCACGCAGGCGCTTGTTGTCGGGCGTCAGCGACGCCACAACGTCGGAGCTGTAGAGCAGCACGGCCTCCTTGCCGGCGCGTGACCCCGTGTTCTTCACGTCGACGGTGACCGTCAGCACATCGTTGGCAGTGAAGCTGGTTTTGTCGGCGCGCAGGTTGCCGTATTCAAAGGTGGTGTACGACAGTCCGTAGCCAAAGGGCCAGAGCAGCGACACCTTCGCGTCGTAGTTGTAGGCGCCGGCCATCGTGCCCACCTCTTCGCTGACCTTGTAGTCGTAGTTGGCCAGCGAGTTGATTTCACGCGGATAGGTGTAAGGCATCTTTGCCGAGAAGTTGGCGTCGCCAGCCAGCAGGTTGGCCAGTGCGTCGGCGCCGTAGTTGCTTGGCAGGAAAATGTGCACGACGGCCTTGGCCAGCGGCTCGATGTCGGTGATGAGGCGCGGGCGGCCCTCGTTGAGCACCAGGATGATGGGCTTGCCCGTCTTGGCCAGTGCCTTCACGAGGTTGCGCTGGTTCTCGCTCAGCCACAGGTCGTTGAGGTTGCCGGGCGTCTCGCAGTAGCTGTTCTCGCCGATGCAGGCAATGATGACGTCGGCCTTCTCGGCGGCGGCTACGGCCTTCTCTATCTCGGGCTTGTTCTCCTCCCAATACTGGCCGTGCTCATTGTAGGTCACGCCTTGCTCCAGGATGACCTGCTCCTTGCCGTACTTGTTGCAGAGGGCTTCGTAGATGGTGTTGTACTGCTCGGCCAGGTCTTCGGCTTTCGAGCCTTGCCAGGTGTAGCTCCATCCGCCGTTGAGACAGCGCATCTGGTTGGCATTGGGGCCGGTGAGCAGGATGCGGCCCCCCTCGTTACCCCCTTGGGGGGATGACTGGTGCAGCTTGTTCAGTTTCTCTGTGGTTAGTGGCAGCAGTGCCTCCTCGGGGGAGGTTGGGAGGACGCTGTTCTTCAGCAGCACTTCGCCCTCTTCAGCCGAGCGGAGCGCCATCTCGGCGTGTTCCTTTGAGCCGAACTTCTCGTAGCCCTTGCCGCCCGTGTTGGGCTTGTCAAATAGTCCGAGGCGATACTTCACACGGAGGATGCGGCGCACAGCGTCGTCGATGCGGTCCTGGCTGACCTTGCCCTCCTGCACCAGCTCCTTCAGCAGGACGCAGAAATCGACGCTGTAGGGATCCATCGACATGTCAATGCCGGCGTTGATAGCTATGCGGATGGCATCCTTCTTGTCCTTGGCTACGCGCTCGCGCGTGTATAAATTATTAATGTCGGCCCAGTCGGTGACAATCATGCCGTCCCACTGCAAGTCTTCTTTCACCCATTTCGTCAGATACTCATAGCTGGCGTGCACGGGCATGCCGTTGATGCTGCCCGAGTTGACCATCAGCGTGAGCGCTCCGGCCTGGAAGGCGGCCTTGAAAGGCTCGAAGTATTTCTCGCGCAGCATCTGCGGCGAGACGTAGGCCGGTGTGCGGTCTTTGCCGCTGAACGGTGCACCGTAGGCGAAGTAGTGCTTGATGCATGCTGCCACGTTATACTGGCCCAGATGGTTGGGGTCGTCGCCCTGATAGCCTTTGATTTCTGCCTCAGCCATGCGTGCGTTGACGATGGGATCCTCGCCGAAGCTCTCCCAGATGCGGCTCCAGCGCGGGTCGCGGCCCAGGTCGGTGACAGGGTTGTACACCCAGGGGCAGTTGCCGGCGCGGCTCTCGTATGCCGTGATGGCGGCACCTGTGCGGGCCAGCTCGGTGTTGAACGATGCAGCCAAGTTGATGGGCTGGGGGAAGAGCGTGCCCGCCTGTGTGTAGGTCACGCCGTGGTTGTGGTCCAGCCCATAGATGTCGGGAATGCCCAGATACTTCATCGACTTCTCCTGAATGAGACTGATCCACTGCTGCCACTGCTCCACGGTGGCGGCGCGCGTGCCGGGAGCGTTGAGGATGCTGCCCACCTTCCACTTTTGCAGGCAGGTGTCGAGCATCATCTCGTTCAGTTTCCAGCCTCCGCCCGGCTCGTAGCCGCCCATGATGTCGAAGTTCAGCTCCAGCATCTGGCCTATTTTCTCGTCGAGGCTCATCTTGGCCAGTTGTTTCTCAATCTTTTTCTCAAGGGCAGCGTCGCGCGGAATGGCGGGGCGCTGCGCCGACATCGTCATGGTGAAGCAGGCGGTGACGGCCATCATCAGTAGTTTTCTCATGTTGTTATGTATGGTTTTGATTGTTATTTGTGTCGTCCATGTCTTCGACAGATTTCAGATGCGTCTTTTAAGAATGATGCAGCAAAGGTAATAACATTTTTCTAATTAAGCAAGAATTATGCTGATTATTTGAAATGCTGAGGCACTCTGCCCCAAAAACAGCGGCTCATAGGCATCTGCCAGAGTACCCCAAAAAAGTCCGAAGGCTTCGGACTGTTTGTCCGGAGGCTTCGGACTCATTGTCCGAAGGCTTCGGACTCTTCGTCCGAAGCCTTCGGACGACAAGTCCGTAATGTAAAGAAAAATTACGGACAGTCAGTCCGAAAAGAAAAAACGCTACGGACTGTGCGGATGTGATGAGCTACGTCGCTAATAAGGCCAGCTTGTTCCGCTAAGCGGACTTAGAAAAAACAAATAAAGACCCCAAAAACAAATAAAAGCAATTTAGGAAAAAAGGCTATCGCCTTGCCCGTCGCGTAGCTCAATGCGCAGTCCACCCCTCTTGAACCCTCCCCGTAAGGGCAGGGTTCAAGAGGGGAGGGCCTCGCTAAACCCGAAGATGTGGCTATTCTTGCATGGGGGCATAAAGTCCGGAGGGACGACAGAAGACGATGGTGAGTACCAATCGTCCGATGGTGAGTACCAATCGTCCGATGGTGAGTACCAATCGTTCAGGCAGGGGCATGGCCCCTGCTAATCGTCGATACAGCAATGAGTCCCGAAGGGATGACAGAACTCGGGTAACAAACAGACCGGGTTAGCTACGTAACTATGTCTTACTCCATCCGCACTGTACGTAAATAATTCAAGTTAGTGGACAATAATCTACCCAAATCAGTATTCGTAGCTATTTATTTCCTCCTTGTATGCAGGCTTGTTGGGATTTTCGCGCAGAATCTGAGCAGCGAGCAGGCGGGCCTTCTGTCTGCCCATCTCGCACGACTGGCTCAGCAGGTGTAGGGCTTTGGCTACCTGGGCGTAGCGGTCGCGAGTGTTGGCATAGCGGGAGAATTTGCGGATGGACTCGGTAAAGGCGTTCACCATGTCCGTGCGCTGCGCGTCGGTGAGGAAATGGGCGTAGCGGCTGAAGAACACCAGACGCTCGCCGCCGACGTTCTGATAGGGGTCGTAGGAATAATAGGGAACAGCATCGGACAACTTCTTCAGATAGAGGAACATGCGGTCGAAGAGCTGCTCCTCTTGGTAAAGCTCAAAGACGGTGTCGATGCTGACATTCCCTGCCTTGCCCTCCTGGAACATCTTGTCGCGGTAGGCCGGCCACTGGTCTTCGCCGATGCTCTCGTGACAGAGGTGGAAGTAGTCCTTCTTGTCCTTTTGGCTGACGTTGCCATGGGCGAAAAACCAGCGTGCCGACTCAAGAACGGTCTCCTTGTCGTCAGTTCGTCGGCCAAGGCTGAAGAGCCGCTCGTGCCAGGACTGGACATCGCTCCTGTTGTCACTGTTCTTGCTAAGCTTTGACTTACAGAGTGCCTTTGCCTCGTCGTAGCGGCCATCGGCTACCATCTGGTCGTAACGCATGGCACTGATGTCTTCAAGGTCGAGATACTGCGTGATGACCTTCTCGGCTTCGTCATTGCGGTCCAGTTCATAGAGCACGTTAACTTTCCACTTCACGTAGTGAGCCTTGTCGGAGCTGTACTTCGCCATCTGGATTTTCTTGTCTATCTCCTTCAGCAGGTCTTCTGGCGAGAGCAGGTGCTGCTGGGCCTTGTTGATGACTCCATCGATGCCGCAGGACAGGTAACTCCTGTAGACGGTATGCTTGGCCAGTTGCTGTAGCCGCTGCACCATGCCGAGCTTCTTGTCGCGGTCCACGTGGTTATCGTTCAGCAGCACATCGCAAACGATGTCCAGTGCCTCCTCGTTGCCATAGTTGCTGTTCTGGTAGTTGTAGTCTTCATAGACGCAGTCGCTCTCAAACTCGTCGGCCAGTGTCTCAAGCAGCAGCAGCGCACCCTCGGCAGCCGTGGTGCCGTCCTGCTGATGGTTGAGATAGTTCAGCTGCTTCAGCACACGCTTGATGTCTTTGCGGATGACCGTCCAGTCGAGTGATGAGCCATAGCGCCGTGCGCCGCCCTTCTTGCGGTGCAGGAAGCAGTCCTTCACCATCTTCTCATAGTCCACCGCGTTCTCCACGGGCAGGAATTTCTCGATGATAGCCTCCGCGAAGGCCTGGTCCTTGGCAGCATAGCTCTTGGCAAACTTCAGCAGCAGTTTGTCGTCGGTCATCGTCAGTGTGCGTTTCAGCAGTTCTTTTGTTTCTTTGTCCATCGTCAATTAGTTGATTGTGGTGCAAAGGTACTAAAAAAAAATATGTGAATGAATCATTAGTTTGCAGTTTTTTTTCGTACCTTTGCACGAAAATCACTGAAAAATGCGGTGACTATGGCAAAGAAGAAACAGAAGAAAGGTGGGCAGCAGGGTCAGCAGTTCCTCTCGCCCGACGAATATTTGAAGCAGCGGGCACGTACACTCGTCATCGGAAAGTGCTACGTGAGTGAGGACATTGAGAAGGCTGGCGAGGGGCATGTCATCGTCAGCCGCAGGCATACGGGCGGCAAGGTGAGCGTGGCGTTCTACCTGGTTGACATCTGGTGCGTGGGCGTAAAGGACTCCTACTACAGGCTCCGCATGGAGGACTATGAGTTTGAGGAGATGATAGAAGAATATAGGCTTGGTATCCGCGAGTGCAGCTACGAAGAGGCGCACAACCGCATCTACGGTGCCATCGCCTTTGCCGAGGAAGCCGGCATCGCTCCCGACAAGAGCTTCAACGTGACGAAGTACATGCTGGAGGAGGACACTGATGACATTCCGCTCATCGAGTACGAATACGGTCGTGAGGGCAAGCATACCCTCATCACCCGCAACAACCTTGAGGCCAGCCGCTACCTGCCCCTGCTGAAGAAGAACCTGGGCGAGGGTAACTACGACTTTATCCTCAAGGTCGATCCAGGCTTCGACGACGAGGATGACTGGACGGATGAGAACAAAGTGGATGAAGACCCTTGGAAACCGAGAAAGATGGCGGACTTGGTGGCAAAGAAAGATAAGGACTTGCTTATCTACTATGCCAGCCTGTTAGGCTTTGACCTCGACAATAATCTGAGCGACGATGAGGTGCGACGCAAGTATGTCAGTACCATTCTCGATAATCCCCTCATGGTGCTGTACCACTTGCCATTGAGAGACCTCAGGGTTCTGAAGGAAGCAAGGGACGACTCAACGCAGCGCCCTGGCGTGTTCGTTATTTACGACTACCGCAGGTACTTGATGGAATGTTTTGGCATGGCTGAGGGCCATTTTGGGGCCTTCGGCTACTATCAGGTTTATATTGCCGAGGACTTTGCCAATGCCTTCCTGCCCCTCTTGGCAGAGAGTCTTGAGGATCGTCCGAACAAGCTAAGGCTCACGATGGAAACATTCGTTGAGGGTATGGCCAATCTTTATGGCGAGGTGAGCATTGACGATGTCAAGGCTCAGCTGAAAGTGCTATTTGAGGCTGAAGAGGAGAGCGATGTTGATGAGCTGTTCGACATTGCCTATGAAAACTCGTCAATGCTGCAGCTGTCTGTCTACAATGACAATGGCCGACGCTATGTCATGTCGCCCTACGCATGGGGTGACGAGGATGCGCAGCGCCAAGAAATTGCCCGCCAGAGTGAGGGCATCGCGTCGCGCCGGCAGTTCACCTATGAAGAGATTACTTTGGCAGGCGGCCAGCCCGTTCCCGTCATTCCCAATAAGCACAGTAAGGAGTTCGAGGCGTTCCTCACAGACCGTCTCTGCATGAGGGAGTCGCAGGTGATGGATGCATGCTTCAATATCTGGTATGACTTGATGCACGAGAAAGAGGTTCTTCCTGATGTAGAGATAGAGACCGCAGAGCAATTTTTTGAAGATTATGTACTGGGACAAGCAGAAGTCACTCTAACCCCGCAGATATGCGCCGAGGGCCGACAGCTACTGAAAGCCTACATCGACAGTATGCCCCGCTGGACGCTGAAAGGACATGCTATCGAAGACGTGGAGTGATACAGGGCCGTTGAATGAGGTAGATTTTACCCGAATCAACATAGGTTTTCGATTTCTTTGTTTGGCAATCCTGTAATCGCTGCAATCTGCTCAGTAGTCATGATATTCATTGACTTCAAATTGCGGGCTGTCTGTAGCAATTTTAGCCTAGCTTCTTCAGCTTTGGCTTCTGATTCTTCAGCTTTGGCTTCCGATTCTTTGACTTTGGCTTCCGATTCTTTGACTTTGGCTTCCGATTCTTTGACTTTGGCTTCCGATTCTTTGACTTTGGCTTCCGATTCTTTGACTTTGGCTTCCGATTCTTTGGCTTTTTCTTCCGCTTCTTTGGCTCTTTCTTCCGCTTCTTTGGCTCTTTCTGCTATTTCTTCTTCCCAAGTCCTTTGCGTAGAAACCCTGTCCCAGAACTTGTCGTAGGCACGCATCTCCTCGTCGTTGAACGCTGCCCGCTCCACGATTTCGAGGGCTTCATTCACTTCCTCGTTCTCCAACAGCTCAGCGGGGGCCTCCTGCGTCTTCTCATTGATCTCGGTGAGGAAGCGAAGCCAGAGCACCTGCATCTTCTGCTCGCTGAAGTTTTGGGGCTTGAATTTTGGCAGTTCAACGAAGATGAGGTGGAGACCGTCAATCACCTTGTAGGTGTACTTGTCGTGAACAAGATGATAGTAATGGTAATAATCCTCCACGTCTTTCTGAAATACGGCATTGACGAAGTTCAAGGCATAAACGGGTTGCAGGCTCTTATACGACATTCCCTTTGTCGACTGCTCGACGTATGCTTTTGAAGCGTTGAGCAGAACTCGCTTCTTGAACGATTCCGTCCACGACATCTGCATCTCCACGATGAACTCGCGCTGGTGGTTGTCCTTGCAGCAAACGTCCACAATACTGTATTTTTCAACCTCCGTCCTCTCTGGGATTTTTTCGGGTGGCCAGTATTCCACGCTCTCCACGCGTTCATCGGCCTTCAGCGGAAGCAAGGCATTGAGCAAACTGATGACAAGGCGTTTGTGCATGCCGAATATTTTCTTGAAAGTCAGGTCGGCTTTCGGGTCTAAATACTTTCCCATAATGATGTTGTTTGGAGTTATGGTACAAAAGTACTAATAAATTTTCAATTATGTTGCTAATCGGCCGTTTTTTTTTTCTACGTTACTTATCAGCCAAACAACTTGCCTACGATGTCGAGCAGGTTGCGGACGGTCTGCTTGTCGGGGACGGGGATGCGGAGGGAGGTTTGGCCTGTCTCGGCATCGGTCTCGACCAGGGTGTCAACGAGCTGGGCAGTGGCCTCCGGCGACTTCAGGGTATTGGCAAGACCAGAGAGGAAGGAGATGCCCTGCGCAACAAGCTCCTTGGGCTGACGGGGTGTCTTTGTACCAGAGGAGGCGGCAGTGGTCTGCGGGGATTCGGCGGGAGACGGAGCTGTCGGTCCATCTTCCCTGGAAGCCGAATCGTAACGCTCTGGCACATCACCAACTAACTCCTCTTCAATCTGCTCTTGTATTGGCTCTTCTTTGGCGGACTCAGGCTCTTCCTTGACAGGTTCCGGATCGTCGGCGGGATCGCTGTCGGGGGAACCAACGGGCTCAGTAAGAGCGGCGGGCTGCTGTTTCTCCTCTTCAAAGACTTCGCCAAGCGTGTCCATCATGGCGGTGAACTTCGACTCGTTGCCGAGGAAGATGGCATCTTCTCCGTTGTCGAGGACACCCTCGAACATGGCGGTCTTGAAGCGGAGCTTGCCAAGCATTCCTTCTTCTATGGTGCCCCGGCTGACGAGGTTGATGACCTGCACATTGCGCTCCTGTCCGAGGCGGTAGATGCGGGCGATGCGCTGCTCTAAGACGGCAGGGTTCCACGGCAGGTCGAGGTTGATCATGATGGAGCCGGCCTGCAGGTTCAGGCCTGTGCTTCCCGCATCGGTGGAGAGGAACACGCGGCTGTCGGGATTGTCTGTAAAGTTGCTGATAAGGTCGCGGCGGTTCTTCGAGGGCACACCGCCGTGAAGGTACTCGTAGCGGACACCCAGTTTGTCAAGCTCGTAGGCGATGAGGCGCGTCATGCGCTCCCACTGGCTGAAGATGACCACCTTCTCATCGCCGTTGTCGAAGACCGACTGCAGGATGCTCATCGTCTCGGTGACTTTCGTGTCGTAGCGCGACTTCTGGTCGAGGATGTAGGTGCTGTCGCACACCATGCGCATCATCGAGAGGAACTGCAGCAGGCGCTGGCGGTCTTTCTCCGTGAGGAAGTGCATCTTGCGCCACTTTTGCACAATGTTCGCCACGCTTACCTTGTACTCTTCGTGGATGTCCATCTGCTCCTTTGTCATCGGCACGAAAAGGTTCTGGTCTGTGCGCTTAGGCATCTGCAGGGCCACCTGCTTCTTCGTGCGGCGGATGAGGCGCTCGCGGGCCACTTCGCCCACCTTGTTCAGATTCTGGTAGCCGATGACCTTGCCGCTGTCGTCGGTCACGATGCAGTCGGCACGGAACTGCCAGTAGGGACCAAGACAGTAATTGTCGGCAAACTCCATGACGGAGTACAGCTCTTCCAACTTGTTCTCCAGCGGTGTGCCGGAGAGGATGACGGCGTAGTCGGAGCGTATCTTCCGTGCGCCCATTGAAATCTGTGTCTTCCAGTTCTTCAGGCGCTGTACCTCGTCCATGATGAGCACCTCGGTCTGCAGCGAGCCCCACATCTTCACGTCATTAGTCATGCAGTTGTAAGAAACAATCTTGTACGGCACGTCGCTGGCATATTGCTCCTTACGTTTCATCGGGTTGCCCTCAATGACGAGCGTCAGGGGTTTGGCAGGCGATGCCTCCGGGCGTTGCAGTCCCACGAACCGCTCTATCTCCCTTTGCCACTGGTACTTCAGCGACGTGGGACAGACGACAAGCACCTGCTCTGCCATTCCCTCGCGCCTCAGAAGCTCCGCCGTGCCGATAGCTTGGATGGTCTTGCCTAAGCCCATCTCGTCGGCGATAATCGTGCGGCCTCGCTCGAAGGCAAACCTGATGCCCTCACGCTGGTAGGGATAGAGCGAGACGGTAAGCAGCTGGTCGAGACGCTCGTCGGTATATATCTTGATAAGCTGACTGCGGAACCTGCGTTCGCGCTGCTCAAGGATGAAGTCGATGGCATCCTGATAAAAACGGAAAGATGAATCGATGTTGGCCGCAGCTACGAGCAACTTGTCATAGTTGTCGAAGGCGTAGGGAAACATCACGCCCTCGGCATCGAAATATTGCGCAGCCAACTGCATGAACTCCTCGTGGTGGTCACTGCCCACGCGAATCTTCACCTGCCGTCCTTCGGTGTAAGACAGGTAGACCGACGTGTAGGTAGGCGGTTCCTGATGTACTTTTCTCCACCTCCTGTTCTCGGTTATCCACAGCTTCACCCTTTCGATATGCTTGCAGGTGCCAAGCCGCGAAGTCTTGAAGTCCAGACACGAGCAATAGTTCCAAGGACTTTCCTCGCCCCTGTACACCACCTTGTACGTCTGTTTCGTCTGCGGGTTCCTCACCTCGTATTCTCCCGGATGGTTCTTCTCGTCCACGTCTGTCACCGCCATCGGTTCCTCTGCCGCAATCTGCTTCCTTAAAGCTCGCTGCCACTCCGTCAGCGTCATCCCCTGCGGCTTTACCACCCACGAAATCTTTGGAATCCTCACCGCCTGGCTTCCAGTGCCAGCCTTCCGTTTCGTCGTTCTCTTCTTTGTTGTTGCGCTCTTTTTAGTAGGCATATTTCTTGTGTTACAGTTCTTTTCCTTTCCAAGTCGGCTGCAAATTTACAAAAAATTTGTGACATTTCTGCAAAAAGAGACAAAAAAAAGAATCCTTTTTGTTGTGGCACGATATTTGCAATATAATAGTCAGCGTAATTAACAAATTCAATATAAAAAGACTATGCAAAAAGGTAACATCGGAGTGACAACCGAGAACATCTTCCCGGTTATCAAGAAATTCCTCTACAGTGATCATGAGATTTTCCTGCGTGAGATGGTGAGCAACGCCGTCGATGCAACGCAGAAACTGAAGACCCTGGCAGCACAGGGCGAGTTCAAGGGCGACATGGGCGACCTGGCCGTGCACATCAGCCTCGACACCGACAAGGGCACCATCACCATCAGCGACCACGGCATCGGCATGACCGAGGAGGAGATTGACAAGTATATCAATCAGATAGCTTTCTCGGGCGTGAACGACTTCCTGGAGAAGTATAAGGATCAGGCCAACAACATCATCGGCCACTTCGGACTGGGTTTCTACAGCTCGTTCATGGTGTCGAAGAAGGTGGAGATCGTGACGAAGAGCTACAAGGAAGGGGCTACGGCCGTGAAGTGGAGCTGCGACGGCTCACCGGCCTTCGAGATTGACGATGCTGAGCGTGAGGAGCGCGGATCGGACATCATCCTCTACATCGACGACGACTGCAAGGAGTTCCTGGACAAGAGCAAGATAGAGGGACTGCTGCAGAAATACTGCAAGTTCCTGCCCGTGCCCATCGCTTTCGGCAAGAAGCAGGAGTGGTCGAGCGAGGAGAAGAAGATGGTGGACACCGCCGAGGACAATATTATTAATAATGTTGAGCCGCTGTGGACGAAAGCTCCGTCGACGCTGAAGGATGAAGACTACAAGTCGTTCTACCGCACCCTCTATCCCATGCAGGACGAGCCGCTGTTCTGGATTCACTTGAACGTGGACTATCCCTTCAACCTCACCGGTATCCTCTACTTTCCCCGCATCAAGAACTCCATCGAGCTGCAGAAGAACAAGATTCAGCTCTACTGCAACCAGGTGTTCGTCACCGACCAAGTGGAAGGCATCGTGCCTGAGTTCCTCACCCTGCTGCACGGCGTCATCGACTCGCCCGACATCCCGCTGAACGTGAGCCGCAGCTATCTGCAGAGCGACCGCGAGGTGAAGAAAATCTCTACCTACATCACCAAGAAGGTGAGCGACCGCCTGAAGGCCATCTTCAACGAGGACCGCAAGGTCTATGAGGAGAAGTGGGACGACCTGAAGCTCTTCATCAATTACGGCATCCTGACCGAGGAGAACTTCTACGACCGCGCCAAGGAATTCTCGCTGATGAAGGACACCGAGGGCAAATACTTCACCTTCGACGAATATAAGACGCTCATCGAGGCATCGCAGAAGGATAAGGACGGCAATCTCGTCTACCTCTATGCCACCGACAAGGACGAGCAGTACAGCTACATCAAGGCTGCACAGGACAAGGGCTACTCCGTGCTGCTGCTCGACGGCCAGCTTGACGTGCCCTGCATCCAGACGCTGGAGCAGAAGTTTGAAAAGAGCCGCTTCACCCGTGTCGATGCTGACACCATCGACCACCTCATCCAGAAGGACGACACGCCGAAGAGCAACCTGAGTGACAGCGAGCGTGACAATTTGTCAGCCGTGTTCCAGTCGCAACTGCCAAAACTTGACAAGACCGAGTTCATCGTCGAGGTGAACGCACTTGGCGAGGATCAACGCCCCGTGGTCATCACCCAGAACGAGTGGATGCGCCGCATGAAGGAGATGAGCCGCTACCAGAGCGGCATGGCCTTCTACGCACAGATGCCCGACTCGCTGAACCTTGTACTGAACAGCGACCACCGGCTGGTGAAGCAGGTGCTCAGCGACGCAGAAGCCCAGCTGGCTGAACAGCTGAAGCCCATTGAAGCCGAGCTGAAAGGCCTGGAGGCCCGTCTGGCCGTCATCAACCAGAAGACGGAGAAGAAGAAAGCCGATGAGATCACGCAGGAAGAAAAGGACGAGAAAGCCAATACGCAGAAGGCCATCGACGAACAGAAGGAGAAGCGCCAGAGTGCGCTGAGCGGTTTTGCTGCTCAGAACAATGTGGTGCACCAGCTCATCGACCTCGCCCTGCTGCAGAACGGTATGCTGAAGGGCGCTGCCCTCGATGCCTTCCTCCGCCGCTCGGTCGATATGATTCAGTAAGTAGTAAAGGAGTAAGTAGTGAAGGAGTAAGTAGTAAAGGAGGAAGAGTAAAGGAGGGAGAAGTAAAGGAGTAAGGAGTTAAAAAAAATTAAGTGGCTGAAAAAAACTCCTTACTCCTCACTCTTAACTCCCAACTCTTTTGTATCTTTGCAAAAAATAAGAATCACATTCTGTAACTGACATGATAAAACTCTTTGTTCCTGGACGACTTTGTCTCTTTGGTGAACACACGGACTGGGCCGGCCACTATCGCACGATGAATGCACAGATAGCTCCTGGTGCAGCCATCGTCACAGGCATTGAGCAAGGCATTACGGCCGAAGTGGAACGCTCCAGTATCTTTGAGATGCAGAGCACTGCTCCCCAGATTTCCTCTGAGTGGCACGACTTCGCCTGCCGTATGGACGAACAGGAGTTGAAGCGTGTGGCCCGCTCAGGCTCGTTCTTCTGCTATTGCGCCGGCGTAGCTTCCTATATGCTTGAGTGGTATAAGGTGGGCGGTGTGCGCATCAGAATCACCGACATGACGCTGCCCATGAAGAGCGGCCTGTCGTCGAGCGCTGCTATTTGCGTTCTCGTGGCACGTGCCTTCAACCAGATATACAATCTCAACCTCAATACGATGGGCGAGATGAATATCGCCTATGTCGGCGAACTGCGCACCAGCAGCCGCTGCGGCCGCTTGGACCAGGCCTGTGCCTTCGGCGTAAAGCCCAACCTGATGACCTTCGACGGCGATGAGATAGAGGTGAAAACCCTGAACGTGAAGCGCCCGCTGCACTGGGTCTTTGCAGACCTTGTCGGCGAGAAGAACACCATCAAGATTCTGGCCGACCTGAACAAAGCCTATCCGTTCCCCTCCAACGCACAGGAAGAAGCCGAGCATGAGGCATTGGGTGTGAAGAACCAAGACATCGTCAACCGTGCCATAGCGTATATGGCCAACGGCGATGCGGAAGCCCTCGGTAAGCTGATGACTGAGGCCGAAGAACTCTTCGACAAAGCCGTGATGCCCATGTGTCCCGAGGAGCTGTCGGCACCGAAGCTGCATGCTGTGCTGGCCGACGAGTACATCAAGACCCTGTCTTACGGAGGTAAGGGCGTGGGCAGCCATGGTGACGGCTCTGTGCAGTTCCTTGCCCGCGATGAGGAATGCCAGGAGAAGATAGTCAACTATCTCATATCGAAAGGGATGCCCGCCTATAAGTTCACGCTCCATCCCGTGCATACCGTCCGCAAGGCCATCATTCCCGTTGCAGGATTCGGAACAAGACTTTATCCTGCTACACGCTGCATGAAGAAAGACTTCTTCCCCATACCGTGCAGCGACGGCATGGTCAGGCCTGTCATCCTCATCCTGTTGGAGGAGCTGGTGAAGAGCGGCATCGAGGAGATATGTCTCGTCCTGGGCAGTGAGGAAGAGCGCAAGCTGTATAGCGACTACTTCGAGCGTCCGCTGGCCGATGAACATCTGCAGAAACTGAATGCCGAGTGTCAGGAATTTGAAAATCGCATCCTCGACATTGGCAAGCGCTTGCACTATGTCTATCAGAAGGAGAAACGCGGTTTCGGTCATGCTGTCTATCAGGCGGCCGACTTTGCACATGGCGAGCCCGTGCTGCTCATGCTGGGCGATACACTCTACCGCTCCACCACCAACAAGCCCTGTGCCCTGCAGCTCATCGAGGCCTACGAGCACACCAACACCCTCACCCTCGGGCTCTATCCCGTTGATGTCAAGGAGGTGAGCCACTTCGGCATCATGAGCGGCGTGTGGGAAGACAAGAAGTGTCAGAAGCTGCATGTGAATACACTCTACGAGAAACCCAAGGCGAGCTATGCCGAGGTGTACCTCGGAGTGCGCAATGCAGAAGGACAGAAGGAATACTGTTCCGTCTTCGGACAGTATATCCTCACGCCTGAGGTCTTCGAGCAGTTGGAAGCCGACATCAGGGAGGCCAATAGCCATCCTGACAGGAAGGGCGAGATTGAGCTGACAGCAGCTCTCGACAAGGTGCGCCAACGCACAGACATGTATGGCATCCGACTGCGTGGCGAGCGTTTCGACATGGGCAATCCAACGGCTCTCGTCAACACCGTGGCCACCTTTGCCACCATGGATTACGAAGAATAAAGAAGTTACAGACCCAGTCCTAACCACTCCCTTGAAAGGAGCGGAGACGCGGCAGGAAATGTCACTCAACTATAAACATTAAACACTAAACAAAAAACTTATGAAGAAAAAGTTTATCTGCGCCGTTTGTGGATATATCTACGAAGGCGACGCCGCTCCTGAGAAGTGCCCCATCTGTAAGGCTCCTGCCTCAAAGTTCTCTGAACTGAAGGAAGATGCTGACATGACCTACGCCACCGTTCACAAGATTGGCGACGGCAAGCCCGAGGGTGTGAGCGAGGAAATGATCAACGACCTGCGCAATCACTTTAACGGTGAATGCGGCGAGGTAGGTATGTATCTGGCTATGGCACGCCAGGCCGACCGCGAGGGCTATCCCGAGATAGCCGAGGCCTTCAAGCGCTATGCCTTTGAGGAGGCCGACCACGCCAGCCGTTTTGCCGAGCTGCTGGGCGAGTGCGTGTGGGACACCAAGACCAATCTGGAGAAGCGCGCCGCCGCTGAGGCCGGTGCCTGCGAGGACAAGTTCCGCATCGCCAAGAACGCCAAGGCTGCAGGCTTCGACGCCATTCACGACACCGTCCATGAGATGGCTAAGGATGAGGCCCGCCACGGAGCAGGATTCGCAGGGCTGCTGAAGCGTTACTTCGGTAAGTAATGAATCGTTAGGACAGAGTAGCTCGCTTTTGTTAAAGGCATGTTCGCACTTTTTCAAAAGCGAGCTATTCTTCTTTTTGCCTATTTCGTGCTTTCTTTTCTACTTGCTCCACTTTTTGTTCGTTTGATTTGGCAGAAAAGAAAATAATATGTACCTTTGCACCTCAAATTTGACAAAGATATAAATAGAATACACATGGCAAAAAGATTCGCCGAACACAACGGCTTAAACCTGACACAGGTGAACAACGAGATGTTGGAGAAGTGGATGAAAGAGGACATCTTCCATCGCTCTATTGACGAGCGGGAAGGCTGTCCTCAGTTTGTTTTCTTCGAGGGACCTCCCTCGGCAAACGGCCATCCCGGCATTCACCATGTCTTAGGCCGCGCGCTCAAAGACACCTTCAACCGTTACCGCACCATGCAGGGCTTCCAGGTGAAGCGCAAGGCAGGGTGGGATACTCATGGCCTGCCCGTGGAACTGAGTGTGGAGAAAGCACTGGGCATCACCAAGGCCGACATCGACAACCCTGAGTCGCCACGCTACATCTCGACCGAGGACTACAACCAGAAGTGCCGAGAGAACGTGATGACCTACACCAAGGAGTGGCGCGAACTGACTGAGCGCATGGGCTATTTCGTCGACCTCGACCATCCCTACATCACTTATGACAATAAGTATATTGAGACGCTGTGGTGGCTGCTGAAGCAGTTCTACCAGAAAGGGCTGCTCTATAAGGGCTATACCATCCAGCCCTATAGCCCTGCCGCCGGTACGGGGCTGTCAAGCCATGAGCTGAACCAGCCTGGCTGTTACCGCGACGTAAAGGACACCACGTGCACGGCGCTCTTCAAGATGAAGAACCCGAAGCCCGAGATGACAGGGTGGGGGACTGCTTACTTCCTCGCTTGGACGACAACCCCTTGGACGCTGGCAGCCAATAGCGCACTCTGCGTAGGTCCGAAGATTGACTACGTAGCCGTGGAGACCTATAACCCCTATACCGCGAAACCCATCACCATTGTGATGGCTGAGGCTCGGCTGAACGCCTATCTCGCTCCAGAGGGAAACATCACCGACGGTGGCGAGATGCCTGAATACAAGAAAGGCGAGAAGTTTATGCCTTATCGCATCGTGGGACGCTACAAGGGCACTGACCTCGTGGGCATGGAGTACGAGCAGCTGATGCCCGCCATCAAGCCGATGGGCGAGGCTTTCCGCGTCATCCCCGGCGACTATGTCACTACTGAGGACGGTGCAGGCATCGTGCATATTGCCCCGAACTTCGGCGCCGACGATGCCTTCGTGGCCAAGCAGGCCGGCATCTGCCCCATCGTGCTTATCGACAAGAAAGGCAATGAGCGTCCTGTCGTCGACCTGCAGGGAAAGTATTATATCATCGACGACCTCGATCCCGACTTCGTGAAGAACTATGTCAACGTGGAGGAATGGAACAAGTTTGCCGGACGCTACGTGAAGAATGCCTACGACGAGAACCTTACCGACAAGGACGAGACACTCGACATCAGCATCTGCATGGATTTGAAGGCAAATGACAAGGTTTATAAGATTGAGAAGCATGTGCACAACTATCCGCACTGCTGGCGTACCGACAAGCCCGTGCTCTATTATCCCCTTGATTCTTGGTTTATTAAGAGTTCTGCGTGCAAGGAACGCATGAGCGAGTTGAACAAGACCATCGGCTGGCATCCGGAGTCAACTGGCTCAGGCCGTTTTGGCAATTGGCTCGATAATCTGAACGATTGGAACCTCTCACGCAGCCGCTTCTGGGGCACGCCGCTTCCCATCTGGCGTAGTGAGGACGGCGAGGAGATTTGTATCGGTTCTTTAGAGGAACTCTACTACGAGATTGAGAAGGCTGTCAAGGCCGGTGTCATGGAGAGCAACCCGCTGAAGGAGAAAGGCTTCGTGCCTGGCGACATGAGTCAGGAAAACTATGACCGCATCGACGTGCACCGTCCCTACGTTGACTACATCAAGCTGGTGTCGCCCACCGGCAAGCCCATGAAGCGCGAGAGCGACCTCATCGACGTGTGGTTCGACTCAGGCTCAATGCCTTACGCACAGCTCCACTATCCGTTTGAGAACAAAGAACTTGTCGATGAGCGCAAGTTCTATCCCGCCGACTATATCAACGAAGGTGTAGACCAGACACGCGGCTGGTTCTTCACGCTACATGCCATTGCCACGATGATTTTCGACTCGGTGGCCTTCAAGAACGTCGTGTCCACTGGTCTGGTGCTCGATGCCAAGGGCAACAAGATGTCGAAACACGTGGGCAACGTGGTGAACCCCTTCGAGATGATTGAAAAATATGGCTCTGATGCCGTGCGCTTCTACATGATGACCAACTCGGAGCCTTGGGACAACTTGAAGTTCGACCCAGAGGGCGTGGCAGAGGTGAGCCGCAAGTTCTTCGGCACCCTCTACAATACCTACAGCTTCTTCGCCCTCTACGCCAATGTCGATGACTATGTCCCCTATGCTGCGACAATGTCGCAGCCTGCTGAGAAACCCGAGATTGACCGCTGGATCCTCTCCTGTCTGAACACCCTCGTCAAGAGAGTGAAGGCTGAGATGGATAACTTCGACCCCACCCGTGCAGGGCGCTTCATTGACGCTTTTGTCAACGACGACCTCTCGAACTGGTACGTGCGCCTTAACCGCAAGCGTTTCTGGGGCAAGGAAATGGATGCCGATAAGCGCTCGGCCTTCGACACCCTCTATACTTGCCTGATGACTGTGGCCAAGCTGCTGGCACCCTTCGCTCCTTTCTATGCTGACCAGCTCTACCGCGACCTTGGCGGAGCAAAGGATAGCGTTCACTTGGACGACTTCCCCGTGGTCGATGATTCGGCTATCGATACCGACCTGGAGGCCCGCATGGAGATGGCACAGAAGATTACGTCGATGGTGCTGGCCCTGCGCCGCAAGGTGAACATCAAGGTGCGCCAGCCGCTGCAGAGCATTATGATTCCCGCCACCGATGAGCAGAAGAAATACATAGAAGCCGTGAAGCAGCTCATCATGAACGAGGTAAACGTGAAGGAACTGAAATTCGTTGAAGGTCAGGGTGTTCTCGTGAAGAAGGTAAAGTGTAACTTCCGTACAATGGGCAAGAAGTTTGGCAAGCTGATGAAGGGCGTGGCCGCCGCTATGGATGCCTTGTCACAGGAGCAGATTGCCGAGTTGGAGACTCAGGGTACTATCGGCATCCTTGTTGAGGGACAGAGCCTGACCGTCGAGGCTGCCGACGTCGACATCATCAGCGAGGACATTCCCGGATGGTTGGTGGCCAATGAAGGCGCGCTCACCGTTGCCTTGGAAGTGGAGCTGACCGACGAACTGAGAAACGAGGGCATGGCCCGCGAACTCATCAATCGCATACAGAACATCCGTAAGGAGAGCGGGCTGGAAATCACTGACCGCATCATCGTGACCATTTCGCCCAACGACGAGGTGGAGAAAGCTGTCAATGCCTTCGGCGACTACGTGAAGACACAGGTGCTGGCCAACAGCATCGTCATCGCTGCAAATGACGGACAGGAAGTGGACTTCGACGACTTTAAACTGAACATCAACATAACTAAATCCTAATTATTATGGCTGAAAAAACACGCTACACTGACGAGGAACTCGAGGAGTTCCGTCAGATTATTCTTGAGAAACTTGCACTGGCCAAGCGTGACTATGACCAGATGATGGATACGCTGACCAACCGTGACTCGAATGACGTGGATGACACGTCGCCCACTTACAAGGCTTTGGAAGAGGGCAGCGAGGCGCAGTCGAAAGAAGACTTGATGAAGTTCGCTTCACGACAGCAGAAGTTCATACAGGGACTGAAGGCCGCCTTGGTGCGCATTGACAACAAGACCTACGGCATCGACCGCATCACTGGAAAGCTCATTCCTGCCGAGCGTCTCCGTGCTGTGCCCCATGCTACGCTGAGTGTGGAGTCGAAGGAACTGGAGAAGCAAAGAAGGTAAAAAAAACACCTGATTCAACTGTTGCGAGCGCCGTAGTAGGCCTCTGTTTGCTCCCAACGGGCTGAATGAATGTGAATCATTAATTGAAGATTAAAGATTGAAGATAAAGAGCTTTATGACTCGTGGCAGGGTGGCGGTGCTGTTGGTCATCGCCATCCTGCTCATCGACCAGATCATCAAGGTCTGGGTGAAGACTGGTATGGAGCTGCATGAGAGCATCCGCATCACCGACTGGTTCTACATCTCCTTCATCGAGAACAACGGCATGGCTTGGGGAATGCAGATAGGACCGAAGCTGATGCTGTCGCTGTTTCGTATCGTGGCCATCGTGCTCCTCAGCTATTATATATGGCTGCAGGCACGCAAGAAGGCCCGCTGGGGATATATTGTCTGTTTGGTGATGGTGCTGGCCGGTGCGGCAGGCAACCTCATCGACTGCATGTTCTACGGGTTGGGATTCGAGGCTTCCACGCCCTACAGCGTCAGCCACTGGGTGGGCTTAGGCAACGGCTATGCCTCGTTCCTCATGGGTAAGGTCGTAGATATGTTCTACTTTCCCATCATTCACACCACATGGCCCGAATGGATGCCGTTCTGGGGTGGCGAGGAGTTTATCTTCTTCAGTCCCGTCTTCAACTTTGCTGATGCCAGCATCTCCGTCGGCGTCATCATCCTGCTATTTTTCTACCGAAAAGAGTTAGCCAGCATCTCACTGAAGCGTGAATAGGATATGCACCATTGTCCTTACCGGCATGGTCATGCTTTTCGTGGCCTGCAAGCCGGGAACGCCGAGCCAGTACCTTCAGCCCGGCGAGATGGAGGACATACTGGTGGAATACTATATGGCACAGGCCATGGCCCAGCAGGTGAGCCCCTTAGAGGGAGGGCGAGACTATAACACAGCGATGTTTATCGAGGCAGTGTTGAAGAAGCACGGCGTGACGAAAGCAGACTTCGACTCTTCACTGGTCTATTACTACACCCGTTCCGACCGTTTCGAGCCTATCTGCAAGCGTGTATCTGAGCGACTCGACGAGCTGGCTCTGACACAAGGAGCCTCCGAGGGCGAGATAGGCAAGTATGCACAGTACAATGCTACGGGCGATACGGCCAACGTGTGGGCCGACCGCAACATAGCGCTCCTCATGCCCATGCCGCCCTACAACAGATGGGACTTCGTCATCGAGGCCGACTCCACCTACCGTCGCGGCGATGCGCTGATGATGCAGTTCATGAGCGACTTCATGTATCAGACAGGTTCAAAGAACGGCATCGTCTACATGGCGGTGGAATATGACGATACCATTGTGAGCCGTAACCTCCGCTTCTCCGTGTCAGGCCTTGCACAGTTGCGTGTTCCCGAGGACACCACACGGAGGATGAAGGCAGTGAAGGGATTCTTCTATCTTGATGGCGGCAACGAAAGCTCAACGTCCACACGCCTGCTCTTCCTGAACAATGTGCAACTCATCAGATTCCATACCATCGATGCCGACCAAGAACTTCCGACGGATAGCATCCCACAAGGTGGTGATGCCGGACAAATCGCTCCTGACTCTGTCAGTCGTGGAGATTCAATCAGGGGTGGTGACGAAGTGCTTCCCCTTGACTCAGGAACTGCCGTTCACAGAATGGCTTCCAGGGCAGATAGTGCTCATACGCGATGAGCAAGGCCTTCTGCGCGCATATTATAATAATGAGATAATCAACTAAAAACTTTAGCGATATGAACTTGAAAGTGCGTTTGTCAATTATGAACTTCCTGGAGTTCGCAGTCTGGGGAGCGTATCTTACCTGCATGGGCAACTACCTTGGAAAGGCGGGGCTGGGCGAGCAGATAGCTTGGTTCTATGCCATTCAGGGCATCGTCTCCATCTTCATGCCAACACTGATGGGCATTGTGGCCGACAAGTGGATTCAGCCGCAGCGACTGCTGGGCCTCTGCCATCTGGTGGCCGGTGCCGCCATGCTGGGATGCTGGTGGATGGGCATGGATGCCGGCTTTGGCAACGAGCTGCCCAACAAGGGGGCCTTCATCGCCATGTACACGCTGAGTGTGGCGTTCTTCATGCCTACCATCGCCTTGGGCAACACGACAGCCTTCGCCATCTTGAAGGACAACAACTATGACACGGTGAAAGACTTCCCGCCCATCCGTGTCTTAGGAACCGTGGGCTTCATTGCCACCATGTGGTTTGTCAACTGTGCAGTGTGGGAGGACGGCAGTTTCACGTTCACTTTCGCCGAGAACAGCCACAAGTTCCAATACACCTACATGCAGTTCTTCGTTTCCGGCCTGCTCAGTCTTGTGCTCTTCGCCTACTGCTTCACGCTGCCTGAGTGCAGGCTGACGAAAAAAGAGAAGGCTGCCTCGCTGGCTGAGACGCTGGGCCTGAGTGCTTTCAAGTTGTTCAAGACGAAGAAGATGGCGCTGTTTTTCATCTTCTCCGCACTCTTAGGCATGTGTCTGCAGGTGACCAATGGCTATGCCGGGCCATTCATCACCAGTTTCAAGGGCGACCCAGCCTTTGCCGACACCTTCGCCGCCAACAATGCCACGCTGCTGACGTCTATTTCACAGATTAGCGAGGCTCTCTGCATCCTCATGATTCCCTTCTTCCTCAAGCGCTTCGGCATCAAGGTGGTCATGCTCATGTCTATGTTCGCATGGGTGTTCCGCTTCGGATTTTTCGGCCTTGGCAATCCCGCTATGCCTGGCGTGCTGCTTTTCATCCTGTCATGTGTCGTCTATGGTGTGGCCTTCGACTTCTTCAATGTCTCTGGCGGCATCTTTGTCGACCAGGAGTGTGCCCCCAGTGTCAAGGCTTCGGCGCAGGGCCTGTTCATGATGATGACCAATGGCATCGGTGCTACCGTCGGTACGCTGGTGGCTGGCGAGATAGTCAACAAATACTGCTCGTGGCAGGGCGACTATCTGTTGGGCGAATGGCAGACTTGCTGGTTCATCTTCGCTGCCTTCGCATTGGTCGTTGGCGTCAGCTTCGCCTTGGTCTTTAAGCCTGAGAAGAAGTAGGGTAGGGGTTCAGTCAATTAAACCAATCACCAAGATGCGTCGCACACTATTGAGATTCGAGAGCCTGCAGCAAATATCGTCCAGCGAGGAGATGTCCGTCGTCATGCTGACCGACGAGGCGCGCCGCCGTGCCCTCTCAGTGGTGTGCGATGCTGACATCACCCGCCAGCTGCTGCTGCGTCTTCAGGGCAACCGGCAGGCAACGCGCATCATGTTGCCCGAGGCCTTGCTGCAGCTGTTGCCTTCTACTTACGAGATGCTCATCGTGGGGGTCTTCGACGGTCAGTATCAGGTCATGCTGATGGACACAAAGAGCGGCGACAGCGTGCGCATACGTATCAGTGACGCCGTGCTGCTCAGCATCATTTCCCATGTGCCACTCTACATTGAGGAACGGCTCATGGAGCGTCAGAGCACACCCTTCGACGAGAAGGCGCAAGGTGTGCAGATACCCATCAACTCTCTTGACATGACACATCTGAAAGCAGCTTTGGACAACGCTGTGGAGGAAGAGAATTATGAGCTGGCTTCAAAGCTGCGTGACGAAATCAATAGTCGCAAATGAAGGAAGAACGCTATTTCTATGTTCCTCAGGCAGCTGCCATGAATGAACTCCCTGAGGAGGAGACGACACATGCCTTGCGCGTCCTCCGCCTGAAGGAGGGCGACGAGATGATGCTGATGGACGGGCAAGGCACATTCTTTCGTGCGGCCGTCACCATGACCAGCGGAAAGCATTGCTTTTACCAGATACTTCAGACGTTGCCCCAACAGCCTACTTGGCAGGGACACTTGCACTTAGCCATCGCTCCCACAAAGATGATGGAGCGCATCGAGTGGCTGGCAGAGAAAGCCACCGAGGTGGGCTTCGACGAGCTGTCGCTGCTCGACTGCCGTTTCTCCGAACGCCATGTGGTGAAGATGCCGCGCTTAGACAAGATTGTCATCTCGGCCATGAAGCAGAGCCGCAAAGCCTGGAAGCCTGTCGTCAACGAGATGCAGGACTTCAAGACCTTCATCTCCCAGCACACCACAGGCCGCCGCTACATAGCCCACTGCTACGACGAGGTACCGAGAGTGAATCTGTTTGAGGAGCTGAAGACCCACCCCCAGCCCCTCCCTGCAGGGAGGGGAGACATTACCTTGGAGGCAGATTCTTCGGGTTTGACCACCTTGGAGGCAGATTCTTCTCGCTTGATTGTCTCAGAGGCAGATTCTCCGGGCTTGCCAGGTATTTGCCCCCCTCCCTGCATGGAGGGAACGGGGGAGGGTCTTCTCGTCCTCATCGGCCCCGAGGGCGACTTCTCCATCGACGAGGTGCGCATGGCGGTTGATGCGGGCTTCGTCTCCGTTGACTTGGGCAAGAGCCGACTGCGCACCGAGACGGCCGGCCTCGCAACAGTGATGATGATGCAACTGTCACAACAATGAACAACATACAATTCCTTAACGTCCTGCCGCATGTCTTTCAAGCTCCTCCTACTATCCCCGAGGGGGCTTCATCTGACTTAAAGCCGGGCTTGCCAGCAAGAGTGTCCCCCTCGGGGGACGAAAGGGGGGCTACTTCTGACATCTGGCTCCACGACATCTCCTTCGAGCGAGGCCGTCACTACCTGATAGAGGCCGACAGCGGCAGGGGCAAGAGCACCTTCTGCAGTTATATCCTCGGCTATCGGCACGACTACACAGGGCAGGTGCTCTTCGACGGCCGCGATGCCCGTCAATATTCCGTGGCCGACTGGAGCAAGCTGCGACAGCGTCATGTCAGCTGCCTCTTCCAGGAGCTGCGTCTCTTTCCCGAGCTTACCGCTTTCGAGAACGTGGACATCAAGAACAAGCTGACACACCACAAGAGCCGACAGCAGATAGAGCAGTGGTTCGAGCGTTTAGGCATTGCCGACAAGCTGACGGCCAAGGTGGGGCGAATGTCTTTCGGACAGCAGCAGCGTGTGGCTTTGATGCGCGCACTCGTGCAGCCTTTCGACTTCCTATTGGCCGACGAACCCATCAGCCACCTCGACGACCGCAACGCCGGCATCATGGCAGCACTACTCAAGGAGGAAGCCGACAGCCAGGGCGCATCAGTCATAGCAACAAGCATCGGCAAGCGCCTGCCATTAGCTTACGATATTATATTACGACTATGAAGAAAATACTCTTTCTGTTACTATGGGCCATCGCCCTCACCTCAAGGGGAGATGGGATGGCCGACCTCTTCAAGGCCATGCCCGACTCGCTCATGCCTTATCTCACCACCAACAACCGCCTGGACATGATCGACTTCATGGAAGCCAACATGAAGGCCGAGGTCACCAACCTGTTGGACAGCAAGAGCGAGATGACCGCCCTGACGCCCGACAGCCTCTCCATCCGTATGAGCCATGTGCTGCGCGTTGACATGAAGACTGTCAGCGTCACCGAGCCCGTGGACAGCAGCTTGCAGGTCATACGCGTAGTGCGCACTTATCAACTGAACGACAAGCAGGCGGAGCGGGTCGTCGATGTCTACAGCGCTGCATGGCGTCACCTCTCAACGGTCGTAGAGCAATCCTCGCTCCTCAAGCGTGACGAAGACCTGATGAAGAACGAATAGTGGTGGCGCAACATTGTTGACAGCGTAATAACTATTGTCCTTTTTAACTTCCATTTTAACTTCCAATTTTACTTCCAATTTTACTTCCATTTTTACTTCCATTTTTACTTCCATTTTTACTTCCATTTTGAATATTTGCTTATGCCAAAGATTGTGATACTTGATGGCTATACGGCCAACCCCGGCGACCTGTCGTGGAACGAGCTGGAGGCCTTGGGCCAGGTGACGGTGTACGACCGCACAAAGCCCGGTGAGACGGTGGCAAGGGCTGCCGATGCAGACATAGTGCTGACCAACAAAGTCGTTCTCAGCAGCGAAGTCATCGCACAGCTGCCTCGCCTCAAGTATATTGGCGTGCTGGCAACAGGCTATAACGTAGTGGATATGGCGGCGGCTCGCGAAAGAAACATTACCGTGACCAATGTGCCTGCTTACAGCACAGAGAGCGTTACGCAGATGGTGTTCGCACATCTGCTGAACGTGACGAACCGCATCGACCACTATGCAGCAGAAAACCGCAACGGACGGTGGGCGGACAATCCCGACTTCTGCTATTGGGACTATCCACACATGGAGCTGGCGGGCAAGACTTTTGGCATTGTGGGACTGGGGCACATAGGGCTGCGCGTCGCCCAGGTGGCCCTCGCTCTCGGCATGAGCGTGAGAGCGGTGACCAGCAAAGCCGCAGATGCCCTGCCGCCCAACATCATCAAGGCATCGATGGAAGAACTGCTGGAGCAGTCCGACGTACTCTCGCTGCATTGTCCACTCACCGAGAGCACACGCCATCTCATCAATGCCGACACCCTCAGAAGGATGAAGCCGACAGCCATTCTTATCAACACTGGCCGTGGCCCGCTGGTCGACGATGAGGCAGTGGCCGAGGCATTGGCCGGGAACCGTCTGGCGGCATTTTGTGCAGACGTGCTGACCGAGGAACCGCCCAAGGCTGACCATCCGCTGCTGAAACAGCCGAAAGCATTTTTCACACCGCATATAGCATGGGCCACCACAGAGGCCCGCTGCCGTCTGATTCAGGTCGCCATCCATAATGTGAAGGCATTCCTCGATGGAAAGCCCGTCAATGTGGTAAGGGGCTGAATCGCCTTGCCCCGCCAAAGGGTTGCGTGGTGCACGTATTCGTGCACACCTCCCTACTGACAAAGCAAAGAATCATTTCCCTTTACACTCCTTACATTTCGTCCGAAGCCTTCGGACGAATTGTCCGAAGCCTTCGGACTGACTGTCCGAAGCCTTCGGACGAACAGTCCGAAGCCTTCGGACAATTTCCGGCCTGCCCCCGCTGTGTTCTCCGCGTTGAGATAGGCTGATGAAAGGCAATGCCTTACTGGCTTTCGTCTCTCTCCACAAACTGTGCGGGCGTCATGCCGGTATTTTCCTTGAAGACCGTTTGGAAGTAGGAGCGGCTGCCGAAGCCGCAGGCGTTGGCGATGCTGTCGTTCGTCCAATTGGGATGTTCCTTGAGCAGACGCTTCGCCTCCTCTATGCGCAGGCTGTTGATCCAATGGTTGAAGACCCTGTCAGTGTTCTTCAGCCATGCCGTCAACTGGTTGCGCGTCACGTCCATCTCGTTGGCAACACGCTGCAGCGTCGCCTTCTTGTGCAGGTATCCCTTACGCTTAGTCCACAGAGCCACCGCCTCCTCTACGTGATGAGGCATGGCGTTGCTCGTCTCCGCTTGTTCCGTCGCTTGACTGTCGGCTTCTTCCGTGAGTAGTGTCTCGGAAGCTATCGGCAGTTCCGACATGTCCGCCTCGTCGACCAGCTGCGGCGTGGCACTCACCGAGTAGCGGTAGAAGTGTAAGATGCAATAGTAGATGGCTCCGAACAGGATTACACTGAACAGCACCAGCGTATAGCCCGACGTGAAGATGGCAAGAGGCACAAACACGGTGGCCGCAGCCAGAAACACCACGCTGTTGTGCATCCACCCCAGGGCTGTTCAACTCAATCCCTGTATTCCGTCGCCTCTTCAGGGCTGCCCCCCCAAGATGTGTATAAAGAGTAGTTTGGAAAAGGAGGGGAAGGGGCTGCGCACTGTTTTTTGTATAAAGATGATGTTTTAGATGCTGTTTTTACTTTTTTCCCTGTTTTTTTTATTTGTTTTTCCTTGGCTCTTTCTTCTTCTTTTTGTAATTTTGCAGCATGATACTATTCCCACAGGCGAAGATCAACTTGGGTTTGAATGTGGTGGCTAAGCGCAGTGACGGCTATCACGACCTTGAAACGGTGTTCTATCCGGTGCCGTTATGCGACGCATTGGAAGTGCAGCCCATGGATGTGCGTTTTCCTTCTGCTATTGATTGCGACGTGAAAGTCAGCAGCGGATTGGCGCGGACGGACACCGTCCATGCTGCCCTGCGCTTTGACACGGGCGACGAGCAGAAAAACCTCGTGGTGAGAGCCTACAACATGCTGAAGCAGGAGTGGCCCGACATGGCGCGCGTACATATTCATCTATATAAGGCCATCCCCACGCAGGCAGGCATGGGCGGTGGCAGCAGCGACGGCGCGTCCATGCTGCTGATGATGAACGAGCTGGCGCAGCTGGGCCTCACGCAGGAGCAGCTCATAGACCGTGCCGCACGCTTAGGTGCCGACTGTCCCTTCTTCATCGTTCACCGCCCGGCATACGCCGAAGGGATAGGCGAGCGCTTGCAGCTGGTGGACCTCGACCTCAGCGGATGGTTCCTCGCTGTGGTGCGGCCCGACATCGCTGTCTCCACCAAAGAGGCTTTCTCGCTTGTCCAGCCCCGGCGCCCTGTGCGCAATTGCCGTGACATCGTCATGGGGCTGCCCGTGGAAGAGTGGCGCCATGAGCTGGTGAACGACTTCGAGCAGAGTGTCTTTGCCATACATCCCGAGATAGGGCAGGTGAAAGAACGCCTCTACGAGCTGGGAGCTGCCTACAGTGCCATGAGTGGCAGTGGCAGTGCCGTCTTTGGCCTCTTCCGTCAGCCCGTAGAGCTGGAGGCGCATTTCCCGGGCATCTTTACACGATTACTGCAACTTTAGAGAGAGTTCACATGTTTAACCATTAAAATATTTTTCAAGAAATGAAGAAAATCATGATGGGAGCTGTCTTGGCCATGTCGCTGATGATGGCTCAGGGTGTACAGGCCCGCACTGACGTTGAAGAGAAGACCCCTGTGACGGGTGTCGATCAGGACTTGCAGCAGGCTGCTGACGCCAAGAAGAAGGAAGCAAAGATTCTGGCCAAAGCCGACAAGGCCAAGAAAGACGTGGTGAAGGCTGAGAAGGCACTGGAGAAGGCTCGCAACAGGGCTGAGAAGGCTCGCAAGGATGCCGAGAAGGCTGAGAAAGACCTGGAGAAAGCCCGCAAGAAGGCAGAAGAGCTGCAGGCTGAGGCCAACAAAATTCTGCTGGGCCAGTAACATCTCGCTCACAACAACGTATTCCGTGCTAAGACGGGGCGACAGAACATGAAATCATTGCGACCTGTACGGATGGAATGATGACATAGTGACGTTGCTAATTAAGTCTGTTTGTTCCCCGAGTTCTGTCGTCCCTTCAGGACTGTTCAACCCAATCCCTGCTAATAGGTCGGC
>JAEEGG010000818.1_pt1 | contig 90665 bp, 63 predicted proteins | sample 9134161 | NCBI WGS metagenome assembly JAEEGG01 (sample SAMN16246543, study PRJNA631951) | gut metagenome | biome: gut microbiome; feature: rumen; material: CR-attached | host: Bos | place: Iran: Karaj | collected 2018-10
TACCGGCAGCGCCACCTTCGGACTGCATTTCAAACACGCGGGGAACCTGTCCCCAAATATTCTTCTTGCCTGCAGCACTCCAGTTGTCGGCGTGCTCAGCCATAGGACTAGACGGTGTAATCGGGTAGATAGCCGCAACTTCGCTAACAGCAAACGCTACGCTAGCGGTGGCCTCGTTACCGTCACACGCAATCATCTTTTTTGCCATGTGTATCTCCAGTTTTGAGTTTGAATTTTGAATATTAAAATCCGAAACTAAAATTACATAGAAATCGGGGAAAAAATATAGCGCAAAAGAAAAAAAAGGCTCCAAATGGGCGCCTTTTTTTCAAATCATTTCAAGCGGGTCTGCTACGGGGCTATTTCTTCTCGACGACGAGGATGTTACCGTCGTAGGTCATGACCCCGAGCAGGATGCTGTGGATGAGCCGGAACTTGTCCACCTTGTAGTAGGGGCCGTTCGCCATGGGGTTCGTGCAGTCCGGGTCGGCCACGAGGAACTGCCTTTTTTCATCGAGCCCGTAAAGCACCACGAAATGCCCCATCGGGTCGCCGTGGATGTCGTCGAAGACGGACTGGTCCTTGTCGTTGGTGTACTCGCGGGGGCTGCGGTAGAGGTAGGTGGCGGAAAGTCCGCACAAAACGGGAATGTCGCGCTTGAAGTAATGCTCGAACATGCTTGCGCGGAGGTCTGCCGTGGCGACCGTGCCGCCCAAATCCAGGAAGCGGATGTACGCCTCGATGGCCTTGCGGAGTTTGGGCGCGTGCTTGGCCTTGTGGAGCTTTTCGAGCTTCTCGCGGAGTTCGGGCATCTTGAGCTTGCTCCAGGTGGGGTCGAATATTTTTAGGTTGTACGAATAAATGGTCGCCTTGAAGCCTCGCTTGAGCGCGTCGATGCCGAGGAACACGCCGAGCGTGCCACCTTCTTCGAGGAATTCTATTTCGGAGATGAGTTTCTTGAGGGGAATATTGTAGCCGAGATGCGCATAGACTGCGTGTAGGCTGGTCGGTCCGCACGTAACATCGTCTGGCTGAGGGAGAATCTTGATTTCCATCGAAATGCCTTCATTGAACGTGGCGGTTTGGTACACAAATCGTCGAGTGCTGCGAAATATAGCAAAAAATGGGGATTTTTATCTCGTTGAGTACCGAAATAATTGTATTGTTGCTAATGTTTTTTTTGCGTGTTGCGGGTGGGGTGTCGGGTGATAAATTTTTCTGCCGGGGTGACATATTGTGTCATCTGGATTTTGTTATATTAGTGCACATGGTAGCAGTAAATAAATCCAAGGCGAAAAAAGAGATTGAGTTCCTTTGCACGAACTGCGGCAACACGACGCCCAAGTGGGTGGGGCGTTGCCCGTTCTGCGGGGAGTGGAATTCCCTCAAGGAACATGCGGTAATCCCGGTTGCCGATAGCGCAGGGCGCGGGGGGCGCGGCCTGGGCGGCCCGGTCCACAAGGTTGTCGCGCTCAAGGATGTCTCCACCGAGGACACGCGCCGGCTGAGTACGGCGAATACGGAATTCGACCGCGTGCTGGGCGGGGGGCTCGCGCCGGGGTCGCTCGTGCTGATCGGCGGCGATCCGGGCATAGGCAAGTCCACGCTCGTGCTCACGACGCTTGCGATGATGACTGCCGCCGGGGTGAAGACCCTGTACGTGAGCGGCGAGGAGAGCGCGAACCAGGTGAAACTCCGCAGTGAACGGCTGAACGTTTCCGGGAGCGACATGCTCCTGCTCTGCGAGACGGGGCTCGAGAAGATTATCGAGATGGCGAAGGAAATCCAGCCGCAGGTGCTCGTCATCGATTCCATCCAGACGGTGTACAAGGGCGACTTGCCGGGAACGCCGGGGTCGGCTTCGCAGTTGCGCGAGTGTACGCTGGACCTGATGGTGTTCGCGAAGAACACGGGCTGCATCACCATCCTCATCGGCCACGTGACCAAGGACGGGCAAATTGCCGGCCCTCGCATTCTGGAACACATGGTCGATACCGTGGTGTACTTCGAAGGCGACCGCAACAACCAGTACCGCCTGTTGCGCACCATCAAGAACCGCTTCGGCGCTACCGACGAGATTGGCGTGTTCGAGATGACGAGTCACGGGTTGACTGCCGTGCCGAACCCGAGCCGGGTGTTCCTGCAGGAAGGAGTCCCGCCGACGCCGGGAAGCGTGGTCTGCTGTACGCTCGAGGGTTCGCGCGCGCTGCTCTTCGAGACGCAGGCGCTTGTGAACCAGACGAACTTTGCCGTGCCGCAGCGTGTCGCCGCGGGCATCGACCCGAAGCGCCTAACCATCATCCTCGCCTTGCTCGAAAAGTTCGGCGGCGTGAGTGTCGGCATGTGCGATGTTTTTGCAAGCATTGCCGGTGGCATCCGCGTAACCGATACGTCGTCCGACCTGGCCCTCGCGCTCGCTATCGCGAGCAACCATCTGGGAATCCCGCTGGGCCGCCAGACCATCGCGATAGGGGAGCTCGGTCTGTCGGGCGAGGTCCGGAACGTGAGCCTGTTGGACCAACGGCTCAAGGAGGCCCGCCGCCTGGGGATGACCGTCGCGGTGATTCCCTCGTCCGGCAAGCTGCCGGAGTCCGTCGGGAACATGCGGGTCGTGCGCGTCGGTGGTCTCGGCGAGGCCGTGGCGTGGCTCATGGACCAGAAGTGACATCGACGGGCCGCGGAGGTCCGTTCACGCTGAACAAAAATAAAGGGCGCCCCGCAGGGCGTCCTTTTTAAATCCGTTATGTAGGGAAGACTATTCGTCGTCGTCGGAGTGTTTTTTCTTCTTCTTTTTCTTCGGAGCATCATCGTCGTCCGAAGCTTCTTCACGCGGCTTTCTCTTGCCAGTGCCTTCGACCTTGATGTCGGCGGCCTTTTCGCCACGCTTGGTGAAACCGAACTGACGCGGATCGAGACCGCCCGGGAACTTCGTCCTGTTGTCGTAGATGACCTTCTTGGCGGTGAACTTTTCGATCTTGGCGTTGCTCAGGTCTGCACCGGAGAAGTCAACATCGTCCATCTTGGTGTCAGCATCGATCTTCACGCCTTCCATGTTGGCGTTGAGGAAGCTGACCTTGATCAGCTTGGCGCCGGCGAAGCTCGCACCGGAGAGGGTGGCGAGGTTGAAGTCGGTACGTTCGATGGTGGAGTTGGAGAAGTTGGCCTTCGTGAGGTCGGCCTTGTCGAAGATGTTCTTGCGGATGTAAGCACCGTCGAAGACAACCTTCATCATTTCGGCTTCCTTGAACACGACCTTGTTCACGTCGGAGTCAAAGAAGGAGGCCTTGTTGAGCTTGGTGCGTTCGAAGGAGCTCTTGGAAACGCTGCCCTTGTCGAAGATGACGCCGGTCAGGTCCTGGCTGTTGAAGTTCATATTCTTCAGGGAGGACTGGGCGAACTTGGCCTTCTGGAGCTGCGTCTTGGAAAGGTCAACATCGTTGAAGGACGTCAGGGAGAGGTCGGCATCCTGGAGGTTGACGTTGTTGAAGTCGGCGCCACCGAAGTTGGCCTGGGAAAGACCGGCCTTGGCGAAGTTCACGTTCTGCAGGTCAGCGCTGCCGAAGTTGGCGGCGATCAGGTTACAGGCGGTGAAGTCCGTCTTGACGAGCTTTGCCTTCTTGAGGTTCGTGTTTGCCATGAGAGAGCGCGAGAAGTTTGCGTTCGTCATGTTGGCCTTGCTGAAGTCGGCGTTGGTGAGGTCCACGTCCATGACAGAGGCCTGCGTGAAGTCAGCCTTGCTGAAGTCTGCTCCGTCGGAAACCTTCATGGCGTCGAGGCGGGCGTTCTTGAAGTTCGCCTGCGGGAATTCGCTGTCCAGCAAGGTTGCACGGTAGAGGTTTGCGCCTTCGAAGTTTGCGCCCTTGAAGTTGGAAGAGCGGATGTCGGCACCGCTAATCGTCGCCTTCGTCAGGTTGGCGTTCTTGAAGTTCGCGTTGCTAATCACCGCGTTCTGGAAGGACACTTCGGGGAGGTTTGCGTCCGCGAACTTTATGTTCTCGCCAGCTGCGCGCTGGAAGTCCGTCACGTGCTTGACGGCCTTGGACTTGGAGAAGTTGAATTCGTCAATGCGTTTGTCACGGAAAGAAATGTTCAAGTCTTTGCCGGACCAGTCCGTTTGCTGTGCGAATGCCGAGAACGTCATTGCGCAGACGAGACCGAGTCCCAACTTGGATAGTTTCATCATATTCATATAAATTTCCCTTTGATTATGAACAAATATAACGGATAGCCCTAAAATAACTAAAATTTCGTGAAAAAAAACCAAATAAAAAAAAAACATCTAAAAAAATGTTTTGTTTCCTTTACCTAGGGCCATTCTTTTGCAAAAATTGCTAGTTTTGGCAAAAATGTCAGAATTTAAGGCTTTGGAATACGATGTCGTTGTCTGCGGGGCTGGTCCCGCAGGTTTGATGGCTGCTTGTACCTATGGAAGGCTGACGGGCGGTGCCGGACGGGTTCTGCTTCTAGACAAGAAGGAACCCTGGAAAGAGCCTATTTTCTGTGCGGAAGCCGTCTCGACGGGGCGCCTGAACGCCCTCTGGCCGATATCCAAGGAATGGGTCCGCGGTGGTATTTCCGGTATTTATTTTACATCGCCCAAGGGCTACAGGGCTGAGTTTTACAGCAAGGACTGCGGTTCCCTGTTGGATCGGTCTCGATTCCACCACGCCCTGGCGGATGGTTGCGTTGCAGCCAATGTCGAATGCCATTTCGATTCTGCGGTGACCAAACTCTCCCGCGAAGGCGAATCCTGGAAGGTTCAGGTGTCGTGCGGCGGCGAAACCCTGACGGTTACGGCTAAGGCTGTCGTGGACGCTACGGGCCCGGGATGCAGGCTGACCAGGAATGTTGACTGCCTCAAGGGCATCGAGTCCGGTGATACGGATTTGGAACCGGCCATTTTTGCGGTGGCCGAGGGCATTGAACACAGTCGCGAGCATATCGAGCTCTTCTTCGGGAGCGAGTTCCCGAACGGTTATGGCTGGATTTTCCCGCGCGACGGCGTGGAAGTCAACATTGGCTTTGTTTTGGGAAAGGACCACAAGACGGCGGTCCCGCTAAGGGAAAAATTGCTTGACTATATAAATAAGCATTATCCGAACGCGAAGGTCAAGGCTGTTTACGGAGGCATGATTGCTTGCGGGCAGTCCCGTCGCCCGCTCGCGATGCACGGCCTGTTCAAGGCCGGGGACGCTGCTAGCTGCGTGAACCCGATAAGCCGTTCCGGAATTGTCGAATCCCTCCGTTGCGGAAAAATTGTTGCCGAGTCGGTTGTGGAATGGTTGGCTTGCAGCTCTGATGCTGAACGCGCTCGCGTGGAATCCTCTGTGCTCGACCGCTGGATGAAGGCACAGGGTCGTGCCCACCTGCAGATTGCAAACGCGAAGCGCACTTTCGGGAAGATTACGGATGCCCAGTTCGACCGAGCCGCCGAAAAACTCTCCCGTATCCCTCAGGGTAAAGCCTCCCTCTGGCGTATTTTCTTCACTGTCTTAAGCGCATGCCCCTCGCTGATTTGGAAAATGCGCTCCTTCTTGCGGTAATGTGATGTCGGCTATAGAAGAAAGATTGGAATCGGTTCGCTCGAAGTTCGCCTCGTTCTCGGATCAGGACGACAAGTGGAAATTCCTCTTGGACCTGGCCCGTGCACACAAGGGGATGGACGCTTCCTTGAAGGCGGAGAAGTACATCATCCAGGGGTGTGCGTCTACGATGTACCTGGTTCCCAAGTTTGAATCCGGGATTGTCCATTTCGAGATGGAAGTGGAAGGTGGGACGACCAATCCGCTGATTAGTCGCGGTCTCGGTGCGCTTGCCTTGCAGATCTACAACGATCTGCCTCCGAAGGATATCCTTTCGGTGGATGCGAAGTTCTTCCAGGATATTGGCCTGAATGTCGGACTTTCGCCAACGCGGTCCAACGGTTTTGCTAGTCTTATCAAGCAGATATATTTATATGCTCGCGTCTTTGACGCAATTTCCAAAAAATAGGTAGGATAACATGTCTTTTAGTTTCTTGAGTGGAAAGAGCCCCTTTGACGAGGCTGAAGAAAAACTGGAAGCTGGCGAGAATCCGTCCGGCAAGCCGAAACTCCCTACTCCGACGATGGGCTGGCAGGATGTCGTTTTCCTCATCGTGCTCGTGGGCCTGGTTGTTGGCGGCTACTACTATTACCAGCATGCCAAGAAGAGCAGCGCAGAAGCTTTCGCCCAGTGCGATGTGCTCTACGTAGCGGCCGAGACGGAAGCGTCGAAGCTAGTTGAGGCGGAGTCCTGCTACAATGCTACGTGGGATCTTGGCTTCGTGAGCGATTCCATGGAAATTCTCCGCCAGGACCGCCTGGGAGCCATCGAGGACAAGCGCAACCACCTCAAGGATTTGTTCGCCGACGTCATGGACGCCATCGCCGACCGCGATTCCGCCAAGGCTTTCGAGCTGGTCAACGGCTACAATGGCCCGATGCTCTTGCCGAAGAGCGACCGCGAAACTTGGGAGTCCATTGCCAAGGCGGGTGCGCTGAAGGCTGCCGTCGAGGCTGCTGCTGCACCAGCCGGAGATTCCGCTGCGGCTCAGAAATAATCCCGCGTCAGTTTGCTAATTTATTCGGGATGCTACAGGACGTTTTGTCTTAGCGGAGCTTCTCGACTGTAATTTCCCTCTCGGTTTCCGAGAGGATTTTTATTTGGATGACGTGGGTAATGCCTGCGTCGTTTCCTTCTAGGCGTTCCGGCCATTCGATAAGGCTGATGCCCGATGCCAAGTAATCCGGGTCCATGCCGACTTCGTACAGGTCTGCGCCCCCCTCGAGGCGGTAGAGGTCGAAGTGGAAGATGGGCGGATCGTTCGGGTATTCGTGGAGAATGGTGTAGGTGGGGGAGCATACCGTGCCTGTGTAGCCCAGCCCCTTGCAGATTCCGCGGCTGATGACGGTCTTGCCCGCGCCGAGGTTGCCGTAGAGAGCCACGCGGTCTCCCGGCTGCAGCGACTTCCCGAATTCGGCTGCCCAGTTGAACGTTTCTTCTTCGCTGTAAAACACCATAGATTCTAGCCTCTAGCCTCTAGCCTCTAACCTCTAACCTACAGCTTGTCCTTGAACTGCTCGTACGTGAACTTGTGCAGCAAGTGGAATTTCCCGTCCATGTCGAACATGCCGATATCCGGATGGCGAACCCCGTTGAAGAACGTGGTCTTGACCATGGTGTAGTGGATCATGTCCTCGAAGATGATGCGGTCCCCGACATGCAGCGGCTGGTCGAACGAGTAGTCGCCGAGCTGGTCGCCAGCCAGGCAGGTATTTCCAGTTATTTTGTATGTAAACTTCTTTTCGCCGGGCAGTGCTCCGCCCGTAATGTTCGGCCTGTAGGGCATTTCCAAGCAGTCCGGCATGTGTGCGCTGATGGAAACGTTCAGGATGGCGATGTCCATCTTGTTGTGCACGATGTCGGCGACCGTCGCCACCAGTTCGCCCGTTTGCCAGCCGACCGCCTCTCCCGGTTCCATGACGACCTCGAGGTGTGGATAGCGCTTTTTGAAATCGTTGAGCAGCTTGACAAGCTCTTCGCGGTGGTAGTCTTTGCGGGTAATGTGATGGCCCCCGCCGAAGTTTACCCACTTCATTTGGGGCAGGTAGCGTCCGAATTTCTTCTCGAATGCTGCAAGGACTCCTTCCAGCGCATCGACATCCTGCTCGCAGAGGGCGTGGAAGTGCAGCCCCTCGATTCCGTCCAGCAGTTCGGGCTTGAACTCGGCCTCGGTCACGCCCAGTCTGGAATGCAGGCCGCAGGGGTTGTAGATGTCCGTTTCCACGGTGGAGAATTCGGGGTTGACTCGGATGCCTGCGCTTATTTTACTTGCAATGGTCTTTTCCTTGAATCTCTGCCACTGCGAGAAGCTGTTGTACGTGATGTGGTCTGCGTACTTGAGAATCTCGTCGATTTCGCTGTCTTCGTATGCCGGCGCGAATACGTGGACTTCCTTGCCCATCTCTTCTTTGGCGAGCCTCGCTTCGTTAAGGCTGCTAGCCGTTGCTCCGGGGAGGTATTCCGCAATGATGGGGAAGGATCTCCAGAAACTGTAGCCTTTGAGGGCGCAGATAATCTTGACGCCGGTTCTTTCTTGAATGTTATTCAATATCTCCATGTTCCGGCGAAGGCGCTTTTCGTCCAGAACGAAACAGGGACTGGTGGCTTGTGTGTAATCGGGCATGTGCCAAATATAGGAAAAGAAGCCAAGGGTGCTTTTTTTGCCCTTTTTTGGGGTTGTTTTGCATGAAAAAAAGTGTTTTTTTATGATATCTTCTTGTCTTTTAAAAAATCCTTTAACTAAATTTAAAGCAATGATTTGGTCTTCTTATACACGTATTATCGCATCTATTTGTACGATAGCTTTAGCTGGGTTCGCATTCGCTGCGGATCCCGCTCCGGCACCTGCTCCTGCTAAGGCAGCTCCTGCCGCGGCTACCCCCGCTCCCGCTTCTGCACCTGCTCCGGCTCCTGCCGCTGCTCCTGCTCCCGCACCTGCTCCTGCCAAGGAAGCTCCGAAGGCTGCTCCCGCTCCGGCTCCTGCCAAGGAAGCTCCGAAGGCTGCTCCCGCTCCGGCTCCTGCCAAGGAGGCCCCGAAGGCTGCTCCTGCTCCGGCTCCCGCAAAGGCTGCTCCGGCCCCGGCTCCCGCAAAGGCTGCTCCGGCCCCTGCTCCCGTAAAGGCTGCTCCTGCCAAGGAAGCCCCGAAGGCTGCTCCGGCCAAGAAGGCTGAACAGAAGGTCGTACCTAGCGTGCCGGTCAACGTCGCTCCGAGAGGCGCTTCTTCCCTTGACGAGATGATCCAGAAGAAGCTCGACTCCCTCAGCAAGGTCAAGGTGAGCACTCCGGTTTCTGCAAGTTCCGACAGTCTTGCCAAGGTCAAGGCGGACAGCGTCCGCAAGATGATCCAGGAAGGCAAGTACGTCCAGAGGGCCAAGTACGACAAGTCGAACTTTGATTCCTGGAAGATTGACACTGTTTTCCAGAAGAGCATGAAGGAATCCATTTATGGTATCTGGCGCACCCCGATCGTTGCTCACGGCCACGCTTTCCGTGATGCCGAGTTGCGCTTCGACATGAACGATACTGTTTACGGAACGACCCGCACCTACTCTGATTCGGGCCGCTACCAGATGACGGGCGAATACACTTTCAAGGCCCGCTACCGTTTTGATAACGACACGTCCATGGTCACCCGCGAGGTCTTTGCTGACCGCCAGGTGGTTCGTTGGGACTACATCGCGTTCCGCAAACTCGAGGACACCTTGACCTACAACCTCAAGAAACTCGAGTTCCGCGACATGAACGACAACTGGTTGAATGCCCTGCAGGGCTTCGACAATGTTCCGCCGGAAGTCTACATCAAGGACGAGAAACTCACCGCCGAGATGAAGAAGACTGCGGAACTCTGGGCGAAGAGAAAAAAATAAGGGCCGATGAAAAACCGCATTTGGTTTTGCTTTGGTTTCCTTTTTCTAGTCGCCGTCTCTCTGAGCTTTTGCACATTGGCTACGGGACCTGTATGGGTTTCGTGGCCTGATTTTTTTTCGGCCCTTTTCGCCGGACCATCGGCTGAGGTCGGGGCTGATTCCATAGCATCGCAAATTGTTTGGCGGCTCCGCGTGCCCAGGATGTGTGCGGCGGTGTTGGCGGGTTCTGCGCTTTCCGTGTCGGGCCTCGCCCTGCAGACCGTCTTTTGCAACCCGCTTGCCGGGCCGTTCGTGCTGGGTATCAGCAGCGGCGCGAGCCTGGGGGTGGCGCTCTCGTTGCTGGCCGGATTCAGTTTTGGCAATTTTGGCGTGCTCGGCGCGGCTGCGCTGGGTGCATCCGTTGTGACGATTATTGTCATGTGGGTTTCCGGGCGATTCCGCAATGTGGGCGTGCTCCTGATTGTGGGTCTTCTGCTTGGCTACTTGATCGATGCTATCGTGAGCGTGCTGATTGCGGGGAGCGAGGCCGAAGCGCTTCGCGTGTACGTGACCTGGAGCATGGGCAGTTTTGGTCGAGTGCTTTTGGACGGGGTGTGGGTCTTTGCGCTCGCCGTGGCCGCGGGGCTTGTGCTCGTGGTGGTGAGCATGCGTTACTTGAATGCAGCGAGGCTGGGCGATGATTTTGCCCGCGGTCTCGGTGTGCGCGTGGAAGTTTCCAAGAAGTGTGTGCTGCTCGGTGCGAGTATCCTTGCGGCGGCGAGTACGGCGTTCTGTGGCCCGGTGGCGTTTGTGGGAATCGCCGTTCCTCACTTGGCTTTTATGTTGTTCAAAACAACCGACCACCGCGTCCTTGTGCCGGGGGCCGCGTTGTGTGGCACGGTGCTTTGCCTCTTGGCGGGGCTGTTCCCGGTGAGTATCCCTCTGAATGCGGTACTCAGCATTGTCGGCGTGCCGGTCGTGTTTTATGTGCTTGTCCGCGGCTCTAGGACGGGGTGGTGGTGATGGCTTCCGATTCTTTGCTCCAGTGCGTGGATCTTTGTGTAGGTTATGGTGCCGTCCGCTCTAAACGGGGCGCCGATCGTCCGCAGTCCCTTTTCGAACCGTTCTCGTTTGATCTGCATGCCGGCGAAGTCGTCGCCCTGATGGGCGTGAACGGCTGCGGGAAAAGTACGCTCCTCAAGACGTTTGCCGGCCTTGTTCCCCAGGTTTCGGGGGACGTGTTCTTGGATGGGACGCCTTTGCAAGCCTGGAACGCCCGCGAGCGGGCCCGTCGTGTCGGGCTTGTCCGCATGTCGGGCTCGGCTCCGGACCGCATGACGGTTCGGGAATTTGTTGGGCTTGGCCGGTCGCCGTATTCCGGTTTTCTGGATGGTCGGACGGCAGAAGATGAAAAGATCGTGGACGACGCGATGCAGGTTACGGATGTATCCTGCTTTGCGGAGCGCCCTTTTACGGAGCTGAGCGATGGCGAGCGGAGCCGTGTGTTCTTGGCCGAGGCGGTTGCCCAACAGGTGAACGTACTCCTGCTCGACGAGCCGAACGCGTTCCTCGATATTCCGAGGAGTCATGCGCTGTTCCGTCTGCTGAAAAAATTTGTCGGGATGCGCAAAATGGGAATCATTGTTTCGACCCATTCCATCGAGTATGCCGAAAAGTATTGCGACCGCATCGCCGTCATTGATGGTGGAAACTTCCGTGTGGCGAGCGCTTCTGAAGCACGGTCGCTTGGACTTTTGGACTGGGCGAGGGCGGAATGAAGGTCGGTTTTGTGATGATTCGCTTGGTTTTGCAGGTGCTGTGCGTGCTGTTGTCGGGATGGCTGCTGCAGTCTTGCGCCGGAAACGCCCCGCGCGAAACGGCAGAATCGGCAGCGCCGGCGCCCCAAAGTGCTTCTGCGCCCCAGCATTTTTTCTGGAAGGTGTCGGATTCAAATTCTTCCGTGTGGCTCCTGGGGAGTATCCACTTTGCCGATTCTTCGTTCTATCCGCTCGATTCCGTTATTGAAACGGCCTTTGTGAATGCCGAGGAGCTGGCTGTCGAAATTGACGTGACCGATGATTCCGTGAATACCGAGATTGCCTCGGAGAGCATGCAGCACGGGATGATGCCTGCGGGAAAGCGCTTGCAGGACTTGTTGCCCACGGAAATGTGGAATTCCGTTGATAGCATCTGTAACGCCTGGGGAATCCCTTCCATAACATTGCAGGTGATGCGCCCGTGGCTTGCTGCGATGACGCTGAGTGCCTTTGCCATCCAGCGTGCGGGTATCGACCCGACGCTCGGTGTAGATGCTGTGCTGCTGGACCGTGCGGCGCATGACGGCAAGGCTATCGTGGGGCTCGAGACGGCGAGCGAGCAGATTGGCGCCCTGGCCGACACGACGGAATCCGATTCGGCGGGTATTTTCTATCTCAAGTCCACGTTGCGTGAGGTGTCGGAGCTGGATTCCATGGTGGCACGGATCGTGCGTGCCTGGAAAACGGGTGACGATGCATTGTTGCGCGAGACGATGGCGGACGAAAAAGATTATGCCGAGGGAACTGCGGAAAAGGAACTCAGCGACAAACTGGACGAAAAGGTCTACAAGTCCCGCAACGTGAAGATGGCGGAGCGTATTGCTGAATTCCTTTCGGAAGACAGGAACGTGTTTGTTGTGGTGGGGGCTGCACACTTGGTACTTGACGAGGACAACGTGGTGGACTTGCTGCGTCGCCGCGGACTCACGGTGCAGCGCTTCTGATTAACGGATATCCTTGACATTCAGGCCGAGACGGGCCAGCCTGTTGTACAGTGCCGTGCGGACCATGCCGAGCTTGTCGGCGGCGAGGCTGATGGATCCGTTACATTCAAGAATTTTTGCCTTGAGAAATTCCTTTTCCTCGTCCATCTGCTTTTCGCGAAATTCGTTGTACGTGTCTGCAGAAATGGTGTTTCCACCATTGGATTTTCCGGACATATTTGCCGCTGGCCCCATGCCCGTATCGATCTGCAAATCTTCGGCGTTCAATATGCCGGGGGCGGTGAAGCACAGGGTGCGCTGAATGACGTTTTCCAGTTCACGGATGTTGCCGGGCCAGTCGTGTGCCTGCAGCTTTTGCAGGGCTTCGGGCGAGAGAGTGTAGGGCTCGCCTTCCGGTGCATATTGGCGGATAAAGTAGTTGGCGAGATCCTCGATGTCTTCCTTGCGCTCGCGGAGGGGCGAAAGTTGCATCGGGATGACGTTCAGGCGGTAGAAGAGGTCCTCGCGGAAGCGCTTTTCGCGGATTTCCTCGCGGAGGTCGCGGTTGGTGGCCGCGATGATGCGGACGTCGATATGCCGCGTCTTGTTCGCGCCGATGGGGCGTATTTCGTGGTTCTGGATGACTCGCAGCAGCTTGACCTGGGCGTGGAGCGGCATGTCGCCGATTTCGTCGAGGAATATGGCGCCGCCGTTCGCTTCTTCGAAAAGACCGATGCGTTCGTTTTGCGCTCCGGTGAAGGCCCCGCGGGTGTGCCCGAACAGTTCGCTTTCGAAAAGGGCTTCGGGGATGGCGCTGCAGTTCACCGTGACGAACTTGTCGTACACGCAGGCGATGGCGCGCGCAATGAGGTCCTTGCCGACGCCCGATTCGCCCTGGATGAGGACGGAACCCGTGTGCAAAATTGCCTTTTCCACGGTCTTGCGGAGGTCCTGCATGGCCTCGCTTTTACCGACGAGGTGCGACATTCTCTCACGGAAGGTACGCTTCGCGGTGTAGATTTCCTTGAGGCGCGCAATCTTGCTCATCAGGTGGAGCCGCAACGCCTCGACGGAAAGGAGAATGTCGTAGAGGTTGTTCGGGATTTCCCTGAACTTGTCCGGGTTCTCGGCGTAGGCGAGAATCATCGTGTCCGGGTTACGGCGCCGCAGCTTGGAGAGCGCGTCCGCGCTTTCGCTTGCGAAGGCGTCCAGGTCCCAGATGACGAGCGAGGCGCGGTTGTCGGTATTGGCGGCCTGCACTATGGGGAAGATGTTCACCGGATAATCCACGGAAGAAAGGACGTCCTGGATGAACGAGGACGTCGCATTTTCTTTCGTGAAAAAGTCGATGGGTAACATCTTTCTCGTTTAACGGGGCGGGCTTTACTTGCCCAGTTCCTTGGAGCGTTCCGTCCCGGCGACAACAGCCTTGATGAGGGAGCTGCGGAAAGCTCCTTCTTCGAGGGCGTTCACGCCGGCGATGGTCGTTCCGGCGGGGGAGCAGACCATGGCGCACAAGTCGCTCGGGCTCTTGCCGGATTGCTTGACGAGCTCGACGCTGCCTTCGATTGTGCCGAGGGCGAGCTTGAGCGCAACATCGCGGGTGAGGCCGGCCTTGACACCGCCGCGGGTGAGACCTTCGATGAACTCGAAAACGTACGCGGGGGCACTACCGGAAAGTCCGGTGACGGCGTCCATGAGGGATTCGGTGACGCGGCAGGTGACTCCGATGGTGCCGAAAATCTTCTCGGCGGTGGAAAGCGTCTTTTCGTTGACGCCGTCAGTGGCGAGAGCCACTGTGCCCTTGCCCACGGTGAGCGGGAGGTTGGGCATGACGCGCAGCACCTGGTTCTTGGCGCCTAAAACCTCGGTGAGGCTCTTGCGGGCGACACCCGCCATGATGCTCACGAAGGTCTTTGTCCCCTTGAGGGTCTTGACGGCGTTCTTCCATTCGGGAGCGACGCTCTTGAAAATCTGCGGCTTCACGCAGAGGAATGTCACATCGGCCTTCTTGACGCCTTCGGCGAAATCCTTCACGCGCACGCATCCGAGAGCCGTGACGGCTTCGGCGGCCTTGTCGCTAGGGTCGAAGAAGAGGATGTCCTTGGGATTGGAGCCGGCGTTCAGGAGGCCGCGGAGGATCGCTCCTCCCATGTTGCCGGTGCCTGCAAAGAAAAATTTTTCACTCATGGCTTTACCTTACTTGTTCATAGAGTTGAGGAACGTTTCGTTGTCCTCGTAGAGTTTCATCTTGCTGATCATGAAGTCCATGATTTCGGTGGAGGTCATGTCCTGCAGGTAGCGGCGGAGAATCCAGACGCGCTGAAGCTCGTCTTCGGTGAGCAGGAGCTCTTCTTTACGCGTACCCGACTTGAAAATGTCGATGGCGGGCCAGATGCGCTTTTCGGAAAGGCGGCGGTCCAGCACGAGTTCCATGTTGCCGGTACCCTTGAATTCTTCGAAAATCACTTCGTCCATGCGGCTACCGGTCTCGATAAGCGCCGTGCCCATGATGGTGAGCGAACCGCCGTTCTCGATTTTACGTGCCGCACCGAAGAAGCGCTTGGGGCGCTGCATGGCGTTCGCGTCCACACCGCCGGAAAGAATCTTGCCGGAGTGGGGGATGACAACGTTGTTCGCACGGGCGAAACGCGTGATGGAGTCGAGGAGGATGACCACGTCGTTGCCGTTTTCCACGAGACGCTTCGCCTTTTCGATGACGATGTCGGCAACGCGGGTGTGGTGCTCGGGCGGTTCGTCGAACGTGGAGGCGATGACTTCGCCCTTCACGTGGCGGCGCATGTCCGTCACTTCTTCGGGACGTTCGTCGATGAGGAGCACGATGAGCTTGACTTCGGGATGGTTCTGCGTGATGGCGTTTGCGATGTTCTGCAGGAGCACCGTCTTACCCGTACGCGGGGGAGCGAGGATGATGCCGCGCTGGCCCTTGCCAATGGGCGTGAACAAATTCATGACGCGCGTGCTGAACTCGTCCTTTTTCCATTCCAGATTGAGCTTCTGGTTCGGGTGGATCGGGGTGAGGTATTCGAACGCGACGCGGCGCTTCGTCCTTTCGGGGGCGTCGAAGTTCACGGTGTCGATGCGCATCAGCGCGAAATACTTTTCCTGTTCTCTCGGCTGGCGGACCTGTCCAGTGATGGTGTCGCCCATCTTCAGGTCGAAGCGGCGGATCCAGTTCTGGCTTATATAGATGTCGTCCGGACCGGCCTGGTAGTTGTGGTCGGGATTGCGGAGGAATCCGTAGCCTTCGGGCATGATTTCGAGGACGCCTTCGGCGTAGATTGGGGTGTCTTCGCCGTTTGTCGCGCTGAGGATGCGGTAGATCAGCGCCTGCTTGCGCATCTTCTTGAAGTCGGGAATGTTCAGTTCCATCGCCTGGCGCTGGAGTTCGAACATCGGGAGACCGCGCAGTTCCTTCCACTTGGCGCGGGAGGCGGCCACCTTCTCGGGGTCGGGGGGCGGCAGCTGTACGGAATCGTCGAGGATATCGTCTTGCGGCAAGAAGCGGTTGCGGCGGTTCTTGAACTTGTTGAACTTGTTGAATTTGTTGAACTTGTTGTTGCCGTTGTTCCCGTTATTGCCATTGTTGCCGTTGTTGAACTGCTGGCGTTGCTGGTTGCCGTCCTGGTTCTGCGGGTTGGCGTTCTGCTGGCTGTTCTCGCCGGCCTGTGCCTGAGCACCTTCGGATGCCGGGGCAGCACCTTCCTGGCCGGGGGCCTTTTGTTCGTTTGTCTCTATTCCGAGTTCGCGGGCCTGGCGGCGTTCTGCAGCCTCGATGCCGTCGACGGGCTCGTTGCGCGGGGCTTCCGGGCGCGGGGATTCAAAAGCGGGTTCGAAGGCGGGCTCTATCGCACGTTCTGCCTTCGGGCGAGGGGCGCGGGTCTCTTGTGCTGGTGCCGGTGCTTCGGGTTCGGCGGCTTTTTTATCTGCTTCTGCTGCAGCTTTGGGCTTGCGTCCGCGACGCTTGGGCTGCTGCGCTTCTTCGCCTTCGGGCTTAGGTGCAGTTTCTAGTTCCAATGCATTATCTTGATCTTGAATTTTCTTTGTTCTAGGCACTGTAGCGTCCTTCTGTAGATTGAATTAAAAAAACTTTTTTGTGAATTGAAGATTTGGAGAACAGCTTGGCTTGCAAGTCTGTATTTTCCGAAAATTTGATTGGAATAAATAAAACGTTCTACTCGAGAACTGCCATAAGATACATAAAATTATCGGCTTTGTCATAGAAAAACTCAAAAAAAAGAAAAAAATTTTTTTTTGACGAATAAATACGAAGTATTTCCCATTTTTGGGCATTTCCCGCACTTTTGGAATAGTTATATTAGTGCCGTGGATTCATTAGAAAGAGTTTTTATCGCCCTGGGCAGCAATGTGCCTCCCCGATGGGTGAACCTTTTTTCCGGCAGGGACATGCTCCGTCGCATCTCTTCGGGCGGCTGGATGGAAAGTCCCGTGTACGAGACTCCGCCGGTGGGTCCGGCGGGTCAGGGTCCATATTTCAACCAGGTCGTGAGCTTCATGTATTCCGGGACGCCCAAGCGTCTGCTCAATTACTTGAAGGGCGCGGAGATTCTTCTTGGACGCAAGGATCGCGGACATTGGAACTCGCGTGAAATCGACCTGGACTTGCTGTACTACGGAAAGATTGTCCAGGCGGGTCGCCCCTGCATCCCGCATCCGGAAATTGAAAGGAGGCAGTTTGTGCTCGTGCCTCTGAACGACATCGCCCCGGACTGGGTGGATTCGTTCAGCGGAGCAACCGTGAGCGCCATGCTGCAGTCTCTCCTGGCACGGGAAGAGAAAATCCCGTTCCGCACGATAACAGAGGTGGAACCCTAATATGCTAAGAGACAGCGGAATCCATTTTATCGCCATCGAGGGCGTCATCGGGGTGGGGAAGACGACTCTAGCCCAGATTATCGCCCAGCGCTGGAACGCCATGAGCATCGAGGAGAACTACGACAAGAATCCCTTCCTCGAAAAGTTCTACGAGAATCCCGAGGCGTATGCCTTCCAGACGCAGTTGTTCTTTTTGTTGGACCGTCACAAGCAGCTGCAGAACTGCGGCTTGCAGAGCGACCTGTTCCACGATTTGCTGGTCAGCGACTACACCTACGACAAGGACCAGATCTTTGCCTCGCAGACCCTGTCCGACAGCGAGTACGCCATGTACGAAACTATCGCGCGCTCCTTGGACAAGGACATCCCCAAGCCGGACCTCGTGGTCTACCTGCAGGCGAGCGTGCCTGTTTTGCTGGAACGCATCCGCAGCCGCGGTCGTGCGATGGAAAAGGCCATCGAGGGAAATTACCTCAAGGACTTGCAGGAACGCTACGACCACCATTTTTGGCACTACACCAGTGCACCAGTCTTAATCATCAACACGGACAACATTGATTTCGTCCACAACGAGAACCATTTGAATTTGATCCTTGACGCAATCAGTGCGTGCCCGACCCAAACGACATATTTTGTACCACAAGGAAGTCTATAATGCTTTTAGTCAAGACGATTGACGAACTTCGCGAACAGTTGAAACCTCTCGCTAGACAAGGAAAAAAGATCGGGCTCGTGCCCACGATGGGTGCGCTCCACAACGGGCATGGTGCGCTCATCAAGGCGTCTGCCGCGGAATGCGACGTGACCGTGGTGAGTGTTTTCTTGAACCCGATCCAGTTTGGCAAGAACGAGGACCTCGGAAAATATCCCGTGCGCCTCGAAGCCGACGTGAAGCTTGCTGAGTCCATGGGTGCCAATTTCGTGTTCGCTCCGTCTGTTGCCGAAATGTATCCCGATGGTTCGCCGATGACGACCGTCCGCGACGAAAAACTCGAGGAAATGTACTGTGGTGCCTACCGCCCCGGCCATTTCCGTGGCGTGCTTACCGTGGTTTCCAAGTTGTTCAATATTTCGGGCGCGGATGTCGCCTACTTTGGTGAGAAGGATTACCAGCAGGTTTTCATGATCGAAAAGATGGTGCGCGACCTGAATTTCGACATCAAGATTGTGCGCGTTCCCATTGTGCGCGAGGAATCGGGCCTTGCCCTTTCTAGCCGCAACGAATACCTCTCTTCGGACGAGAAATACAAGGCGCTCGGCATCCACGAAGGGCTCAAGAAGGCAAAGATTGCCTACAGTTCGGGTGAACGCGGCGTTGCTAAGCTCCGTGACCTTGTGTTGAAATCGATTCTCGGCAATCGCGGCATCGTGCAGTACGTGGAAATTGTCGACCGCAGGACGCTCCAGCGCTGCAACGGGCTTCTCCCGGACGATATCCCGGTGACAATCCTTGTCGCCGCGTTCTTCGGAAAGACTCGCCTGATCGACAATATCGAACTCTAGTTTTTAGATAAACGATTTAACTGAAAAAGCCCCGTTGCAAAACGGGACTTTTTCTTGAAATATGTTCAAGATGCGCTATCTTGGTTCTTGATCCGTTCGTTACTTTTTGAACTTCTTCAGTATTGCGTCAGCCTTGCTGAACTGCTGCTTCACGGACTTGGGACCCGTGCCGCCTTCGATGTTGCGGCGGGACACGCTGTATTCGAACGTGAGCGTCTTCTTCATCTGCTTCACGTTCGGGACGCCGGCGCTTGCCCAGGCCTCGTCGCTGAGGTCAGTGAATTCGAGGCCTTGGCGGGCGGCTTCGCCGACCAGGCTACCGACCACGTGGTGGGCATCGCGGAACGGCACGCCAGATTCGACGAGAAGATCGGCGAGGTCGGTAGCCAGCAGCGCCGGCAGCATCTTCGCATGCATCTTGTCGAAATTGAAACGTGCGCTTTCCAGGGCTTCCTTCATCACGCGGAGAATCACCTTCACGTTATGGACGGAGTCGAAAACCGGTTCCTTGTCTTCTTGCAGGTCGCGGCTGTAGCTGAGCGGAGCACCCTTCACCAGAGTGTAGAGGGCGCTGAAGTTACCGAGCATGCGGCCGGACTTTCCGCGGATGAGTTCCATGGAGTCGGGGTTCTTCTTCTGCGGCATCATGGAGGAACCGCTGGAGAAGGCGTCGTGCAGGGTGAGGTAGCCGAATTCGCTGGTGCTCCAGTTCACAAAGTCTTCTGCATAGCGGCTCATCGTGTTTGCGATAATCGCGAGGTCGGCTTCGAATTCGAGCATCATGTCGCGGTGGCTCACGGCGTCGATGCTGTTCGGGCTAACGCCGTTAAAACCGAGTTCCCTTGCAACGAGGGCGCGGTGGTACGGGAAGGCAGAACCGGCCATGGCACCGCTACCGAGCGGAAGTTCGCTGTGGAGTTCCAGGAAGTTGTCGAGGCGCTTCACGTCGCGGCTCACGGCAAAGAACATGCTCATCAGGTAATGGCTGAAGTAAATCGGCTGTGCCTGCTGCAGGTGCGTGTAGCCCGGCATCATCTTGCCGAAGTACTTCTTCGCGAGGTCGAGCACCGTTTCCATGAGAGAAATTTCGAGGGCGCGGATTTCGGCGGCGCGGTGACGCATGTAGAGCTTGAAGTCCGTGCAGACCTGGTCGTTACGGCTGCGGCCCGTGTGAATCTTCTTGCCGAGGGCGCCGATGCGTTCGGTGAGAACGCGTTCCACGGCCATGTGGATGTCCTCGTCGGATTCCTTCCACAGGTTCTTGCCTGCCTTGTAATCCTTGAGGATGCTGGCGAGACCATCGCAAATCTTCTTGTAGTCGGCCTTGCTTAACACACCGGATTCCACCAGGCCCTTGCCGTGGCCGATGCTGCCTTCGATGTCTTCTTCGATGAGTTCGGCGTCGAATTGCAGGCTGAAGCTCAGGTCCACCATGCTCTGTGCCATGCCGCTTGCGAAGCGGCCGGTCCACATGTTGGTCTGGGTGCCTTTCTTTTCAGTTTTCTTTGCGCTAGTCTTTGCCATTTTCAGATCCTTTTGTTTTACGCGAGCAAATATAGAAAGTTAAAGCGCATTCTTAGTGTCCGGGGAATCTTGTTAGCGTCTCGATGTTGTAGCCTTTCAAGGCTTCGCGGCCGTGCAGGTCGAATAGCTCGATGACGAACAGCAGCAGTTCCACCTTGCCGCCCAGTTTTTCGATGAGGTGTGCCGCGGCTCTGGCCGTGCCGCCTGTCGCGAGCAGGTCGTCGATGATGACCACCTTCTGGCCGGGCTTCACGGCGTCCTTGTGGACCTCTATGCTTGCCTGCCCGTATTCCAAATCGTAGGTAATGCCGACGGTTTCGCGGGGGAGTTTTCCCTTTTTGCGCACGGGCACGAATGGCTTGTGGAAATGTTCGGCGAGCGAGACCCCGAACAGGAACCCGCGCGCTTCCAGCCCGGCGACCAAATCAAATTCGATGTTTTCCAGCGCCTTGTAGAGGGCGTCGAGCGTGAACTTGAGGCCATCGGCATCGTTCAGGATTCCCGTGATGTCGCGGAACAGGATTCCCGGCTGCGGAAAATCCGGAACAGAAATGATGTAGTCTTCGATACGTTTCATTTGCTCCCCTAATCTTTAGATTCTTCTCCCTAGCCCCTAGATCCTAATCCCTACTCAAAATTTCTTCCACCTTTGCGATAATCCTGTCCCTTTCCCCACACCAATTGGGGGCGATGAGCATTTCGCTCGGGCTTTCGCCGCTGAACCGTTCGATGGCAGTCTCGGGGCCGATAATTTTTATCATCTCGGCGACGGCGGCGCAGTATTCTTCAAAATCCAGAAGCTTGATTTCGCCGGCGGCGAAGTCCTGTGCCATCACGGTGCCCGCGACAATGTGCAGTGGGTGGATTTTCACGGCGGCGAGGTGCAGGTCGTGCACCACCTGGGCGGTTTTCTTGAAATCGGCCAGCGTCTCGCCGGGCAGCCCCACGATGACGTGGGTGGTGACGGTGAGACCCGCCGCCTGGCAACGCTTGACCGCATCTTCAAATTCGGCGAGGGTATGCCTGCGGTTGATGGCGGCAAGCGTAAGGTCGTTGGCTGTCTGGAGCCCGATTTCTACAATGATGGGCTTTATGCGGTTCATTTCCGCGAGGTATTCGATTTTCTCGTCTTCGAGGCAGTCGGGACGGGTCCCTATCGCAAGTCCGGCGATTTCTTCGTGCTTGACAATCGGGTCTATAATCCCCTTCAGGTGCTCGAGCGGCGCGTGCGTGTTCGTGTACGGCTGCAGGTAGGCGAGGATGCCCGCATTCGGGTATTTTTCGCGAAGTTTCGGCACGAATGTGTCCAGTTGTTCCTGGATGGAAACCTTCGCTTGGTCGAATACCGGGCTGAAACTGCGGTTGTTGCAGTAGCTGCAGCCCGAGAATCCCTTGGTACCGTCGAGGTTGGGGCAGCTCATGCCGCCGTTCAGCGGGAGCTTGCGCACCTTGAGGTAGTTGGGGAAGAGCTTGAGGAGCAGGTCGCGGTAGGGAGTGTAGTGCATATTGCGAAAGATAGTTATAGACGATAGGCGATAAACGCCTGCCAGTCACTGAAATTAGGCTTTTTTTGGGGGTGGAACGTGTATTTTTTCATGTTTCTTGTTATTTTAATAAGGACTAGGAGAAATTATGAAGGGATTTGCTTGTACAAAGGCATTTTTGGGCATGGCATTTCTTTGCCTCGCCTTTGCGTTTTCCGCTTGCGGGGATGACGACAGCAGCGTTGCCCCGCGCGATGAGGATTCATCTTCATCCATTTGCGAAGACTGCGATGATTCCAGCAGCAGTAAGAAGATTGCCACGAGCTCTTCGAGCTCTCGCAATGACGATCTGGAAGAATCCAGCAGCAGTTCTGCGAAATCTTCGAGTTCTCGCAACAAGTCAAGCAGTAGCAAAAAGGTTTCGTCTTCCAGCAAGGGGAATGCCTCGTCCTCATCCTCGAATCCTGACAACGACAAGTCCAGCAGCAGTGCGAAATCATCTTCCTCCAGCGTCACGCAGCAATCCAGCAGTAGCGAATATGTGCCGTTCGACCATTCGCAAACGTTGGCCGGTGCTTACAAGGTCGGCGAAGATGCCTATAAGACGTTTACGGATCCGCGCAATGGCCGTAGTTACTATTACATAACGATTACGTCGGATTACAGCGGGAAATCAGTCACTGTCATGGCCGAAAACCTGAACATCGGAGAAATGGTGCTCGGCACCGAAAATCAAGCGAACGACACCCTGATTGAACGCTACTGCTACAACAACGACACGACCAAGTGCGACGAGTTTGGCGGTCTTTACCAGTGGGCCGAGATGATGCAGCTGCCGAGCCGTTGCAACACGGAAAGCTGTTCCGATCTTATTCAGGAAAATCACCAAGGGATTTGCCCCGATGGCTGGCGATTGTTCACGTACGATGATTACGAAATTGTCCGAGGTTATAAGGATGAAGACGGTGACGGAATCAAAGGCCTGCGCTCGACATACGGTTTTAGCGGGACGAATGCGAGCGGATTTTCGCTTACAGGTGCTGGTATTAGAAGCGATAATGGATCGTTTAATGGTTTAAAAGAAAAAATCTTTTTTTTCCGTCCAAACGAATATAAAGCCGATTCTACGGCCGATTCTACGAAACAAGCACATCATATGAGAATATCGACTGCATCTGATAGCGGACCTTCGGAAAGCGCTAGAGAACTGAAAACGAAGGGCTTTTCCGTCCGCTGTGTAATGCTGGAGAAAAAGCCGGAGGAATAGAATTCCTTTTTGCAAAAGATACACTTAATACACTTTTGTCGTTTTTGTAGAATCCAATTTGCCCCTATTCCTGAAAAAAAGGCATTTTATAGGCGGATAAGTGCCTAGCCGTAATTATATTCTAGGCGAAACAGACGAGGTCTTTATGAAATTTTCGAGCGTGAAGTTTGCGTGTGCTGCCGCGGCCCTGGTCGCTGCTCCGCTGTTGGCGCAGAACCTCTTGACCAATGGCGACTTGTCGTATGGTGATGGTGGCTGGTACCTTTGGAACAATCCCGCCGGCCCGGCCGAGGTGCAGACCAAGATAGGGGAGATGGGCCTCGGTGTCGACAATTCCGAAGGCGCGAAGGTGGTCGTGACGAAACTTCCCAAGGACTGGTGGGGCCTGCAGCTCCAGCCGCCCAAGTGGCTTGCTCCCGATACCGGCTACTATACGCTCACCTTCAAGGCGAAGGGCAACATGCCCATCAACGCCGTGGTGCAGGGCGGGCCTCCCGATTATCGCCAAAAGGAGAGCGGCAGTTTCCAGCTGACCGACAAGTGGAAGACGTTCTCGATGACGTTCCTTGCCGACCAGAAAGGCTATGGTTTGAACAACGTAACGTTCCATGTCGGGCTCCAGAAGGGCTGGATGCAGATTGACGACGTGGAAATCGAGAAGGCCGAGTCCATGGATTCCGAATGGTATTCCAAGGCGAATTCCCGTATCGAGTGGCTGCGCAAGCAGGACTTTACCGTGGAGGCCAAGCCGGGCGAGAAGGTCAGCGTGAAGCTTGTTCGCCATGCGTTCCCGTTCGGCACCGCGCTCAACATCCATACCGACAACCCGCGCGATAGTATCGAGAACTGGTACAAGGCCGAGGCCAAGAAGCTGTTCTGGTACGCCGTGAGCGAGAACCAGTTCAAGTGGCCCGAGTACGAGCCCAAGAAGGGCAAGCTCCGCAAGGACGAGATGTACCGCTACGTGAAGTTCACCCAGGCGAACGGCTGGAAGCTGCGCGGCCACGCCATCATGTGGGCGCACCAGGGCTACGACTACGACAAGCATTACTCCAACCCCAAGTCGGCCAAGCAGTGCGGCGACCTCGCGAAGTACCTCAAGGCCCGCATCGAGCGCGACCTGACGGAATACAAGGGCAAGATTACGGAATACGATGTGTGGAACGAGCCGCTCCACGAGGCCTACGCCTTCAACACCTGCGGCTGGGGCATTCTCGACAGCGCGTTCATCTGGGCGCACCGCGTCGATCCTACGGCCAAGCTCTACATCAACGACTACAACGTCGTCGCGGCGGGGGAGACCGACCGCTACGTGGACCTGGTCAAGGGAATGCTCGACCGCAAGGTGCCCGTCCACGGCATCGGCGTGCAGTGCCATTTCGGGCTGCGTCCCGTGGTGCCGGGCCTCATCAAGGAGCGCCTGGACAAGCTCGCCGCTCTCGGGCTCCCCATCAAGGTGACGGAGTTCGACGTGGGCGACTGGCAGGTCGGCATGAACGAGTCCGAGGAGGTGCAGGCCGAGAAGTTCGAGACCTTCATCCGCACGGCGTTCAGCCACCCGGCTGTGCACGGCATTGTGCTGTGGGGCTTCTGGGATAACCGCCATTGGGTCAAGAACGGCGGCATCGTTGCCGCTGACGGCCGCGAGAAGCCCGCAGCGAAGCGCGTCTACGACTTGTGGCACAAGGAATGGACAACGGACACTACCGCTACGGTCGGCCCGGACGGCATCGCGAAGTTCCACGGGTTCAAGGGCCGCTACAAGGTGACTGTCGGCGACAAGACCTTCGACAAGGATGTCTGGTAGGCGCGGTTTTGCTAATTTCTATTGCATGAAACGACTGCCCGGTATATTGTTCTTGCTTTGCACACCGCTGTCCGTGTGGCTCTATCTCAAGGTGGCGGCTGCCTCCAGTTCCGAGATCCTGGCGCTGTTGGCCGCGGTGGGCCTGTATGTGCTGGCCGCGATTTGCATTGCGTTCGTGTTCAATCGCAAGTCCGACCTGAATGGGCGGTCCAGTCAAAAATGTGACGAAAAACACACTCAATCGTGACGAAAATCAAATTGATGTTTTTTTGTTTAACTTAATCTTACGCAACTATGTCTATCGAAGATCGCTCCTCCCTAGTTTTTGTCTCCGGCGTTGGCCGCATCAAGGAAGAAAAGCCCAAGGCCGAGCGTCCCAGTGGTGACGGTGTCGTCCGTATCATGTTGAAGCGCCTTTCCGGGGGCAAGATGGCGAGTGTCGTTACGGGTGTGCCCCTGGACGAATCCGAGTTGAAGGATCTTGCCCGTGCCCTGAAGCAAAAATGTGGAGTCGGCGGTTCCGTGAAGGATTTTAACATCGAAATTCAGGGCGATAAGCGTTCGGTTCTCAAGGCCGAACTCGAAAAACGCGGCTTTACCGTCAAAATTTCGGGCGGTTAACCCCCAAAAAGTTGATGTAAATCATACTCTGCGCCTTTTTTCTTCAAAAGGTGTGTTTTAGATTACTTTTAAAAACCTTCCAACAAAAAGTTTACATAGATTACTATTATTGGTTCATTACTCAGTCAGGGGTATCTATGTTTAAACACTCTCTTTGTATGGCAATGTTGGGATTTCTCCTTGTTCCCACGTTGGCTTTCTCCGATTCTACTGCCGGTAAAGTCCGTTCTAAGTTAGGCGATGTCAATCGCCAGAAAGAAAATCAACAAACGTGGAAGCCATTGGCTGTTGGTGCGAGCATTTTTATGAACGACCGTGTTCGTACGGGTACGGAATCCGAGGTTGTTTTCGGCCTGCCGGATGGAAGCGCCGTGACGATTGCGGAAAACGCGGAAATGGTGATTGCCGATCTTTTTGAGAAGAATGGCGCTTTTAGGACCAAGTTGGATATCAAGAAGGGTCACGTCAATTTCGATGTGAAGAAGCTTTCGGAAAACTCTTCGTTTGAGTTCAAAACCGGTACGGCGACCGCTGCGATTCGCGGTACGAAGGGCTTTATCGGTGGCGAAAAGGGCTTTGTGGGCAGCTTGAAGGAAGGTAAGCTCGAGATTACCTCGACCAAGAGCGGCAGGAAGTTTGCCATTGGGGCAGGCGAAACCGCCGTGGGGCGCGATTCCCTTGTCGTGCTGAAACTTTCGACTTCGGGTAGTCCGTCTCTCGCCAAGGCTCTGACGAAGGTCGCCGAAGATACGACGCTTACGATTGATCAGATTGTCGAGGCTGCCAAGGTGGCTGATTCTTCGATTGCCGCCAAGGAAAACGCTCCGCTCGACGAGGAATCCATGAAGGTCTCCTCCGTTTCGTCTGAAGTTTGCTCGGGCGGTCTCAAAATTGAAGGTTCCTACCGTACGGCCGTTTCTACCGCGTCCCTTGTCGTGAAGATTGGTTCGTTTGTTTCCGAGAACCTTGCCACTTCTACCGATGGCAAGACGCATACGTTTAGCGTGAGTGTCCCCGTAACCGACGAAAATAAGCTCTGGACGCTCAATTCTGCAGATGTTGTCCTGACTGCGGGTGAGAAGGTTGTGTCCGAGACGGTTTCCTATACGGCGGACAAGAGCTGCGCCGAGGTGAATACGCTTCCCGCTCAGATCCGCTTCAGCAATTACGACTCCCTGCGTTGCATTGCGAATGTCACGGTTTCCGGCCTTGAAGACGATGCCGCTATTTTCTCCGTGAACGTTGATGGAACCCCGAAGACTCATGAATCCCTGACCCGTAATGCTCTGAAGCGCGTCAAGCTTTCCGAAGGAGTGCATGAATATACGTTCTCTGCTGTCGATATGGCAAAGAACAAGATCGAGCTGGTCAAGAAGCTGGGCTGTTTCCCGCCGAAAAAGTTTAACGTCCAGATCCTCGGCCAGAAGCGCGAGACTGTCACCAATCCTCCAGGAGTTCCGCAAGGAAATGACAAGATTGTGAAGACGGTCCAGTTTACCGTCCGCGTGCCGGGTGGCGATCCGAGCGTTCTCTACAAGGTTGTCGTCAAGCAGAATGGACGAATTGTCTTGCAGGAAACTTTGACTCAGATCCAGGCTCTGGATTACCAGGTCCCTGTGGAGCTGGTGCGCAAAGGTATCAACAAAATAGAAGTAGAAGTCACTCATAAGAGTGGTTACATTGTAAAAGCTCAGAAGGTATACGAGGTCTTTTAAATGAAATTCCTATATCGAATTCTCCCGCTAGCTTTCCTCATCGCCCCTCTTTCATTTGCAGCAGGAGAATCCTCCCAGGCTTCGTCCGACGCTCAGACAGCTGTAGCGCCCGCCCCTGTGCCAGCCCCGGCCCCTGCGCCGGCACCGGCTCCTACTCCCGCTCCGGCACCTGCTCCGGCTCCCGCACCGACACCGGCTCCAGCCCCGCAAGCAGCTGAGCCTGCTCCCGCTCCGGCAGCACAGGCTCCTGCCCCGGCCCCTGCTCCGCAGCAAGTAGCGCAAAAGGCGAACGAAGAAGAAGCGGCTGAAGATATAGATGCCCTTTCCGGCGATACTTTGCCCGTTGTGAACGGAACCCCGCTTTCGGGCTCGGTTTCTGGATTCCTCTCCAAGGCAAATTCCCCGTACCTCATTAGCGACTCCCTGATTGTTGGCGAAGGCCAGGCCCTCGTCATTCAGCCCGGGGTCATTATTGCTTTCAAGCCGGGTGCCATCCTTGATGTCCGTGGCGGTTCCCTTGCCGTCGCCGGCGAAGAGAAGTCTCCGGTTATCTTCCGTCCGTTCAACAAGATGGGTCACTGGGGCGGTATCCGCATTGCGGGCCCCATGCAGGCCGACTTCAAGAACGTTTTTATCCGTAACGCTGTCAACGCTGTTTCTGTGGAAAACGGAACGCTTACGATTCAGAACGCTTATATTGAAAAGCCGCTTGAAACGGGTGTTTATGCCCGTTCTGCAAAAGTTACGCTCCAGAATTCCATCATGATGAACTCTCTGGGCGTGGGCTTCTGGGCTGCCGACAAGGCTACACTTCGCTTGGATAATGTTCGTGTCAACGGAAACAAGGTCGGTCTTGTTGCCGAGGCGAATACCGAAGTCCGTCTCAATTCCACTACGTTTGGTTCCAACGAGTCCGCCGTCTTGAACATGGGCGACAACAATGTTACCGAAACGCATTCTTCCATAACGGGAAACAAGGTGGGTGTTGTTTCTACCGAATTCCCGGTGAAGTTCAGGAAGGCTATCAGCTATAACGACGAGGATGCTGCCTCCAACGCAAGAAAGCTCCATTCCACTTTGCCCAAGGAACCGAAGAATCCCAATGCGGGCAGCTACAGCGGCAACAATCCTGTTCTCGATGACGTTGATCCCGACGCTCGCTGGAAAATGTCCGGTAACGTGGTCTCCGATGTGGGCTACCATCTTGTGCGTACCCGCCACAACCATACGGGTAAGGATTTCTACAGCGGTGTGAACGATACTATCAAGCGCGGCGACCGCTACGAGAATTACTTCCAGACGCCTGGCTTCTTTACGAACCTGAACGCCTACATGATGTTGGAATCCCCGTGGGGCAGTTCTTTGGAACTTACCCTCGACGTTTCCAGCGATACCTGGAACAGCTTTAATCCCCATACATTGCAGGCTATCTATACGGATCCGTTCCAGAAACTGTCTTTGGGTAATATTTTCCTCTCCGGCGGAAACACCTACCTTGAAGGCATCGATGTTCTCGGTGGCGCCTACGACTTGAAGATTTTGCATAACCGTAACGGCGATCCGCTCTTTGTCGTGAGCGCCTTTGCCGGTGAAACACGCAATCCGTTGAAAGAGGGCAAAAAGAACCCGGATATCTACAAGGACTACGTAGAGTTTGGCGAGGCCGAGTCCCAGGAAATGGTTGCTGGCGGTATGGTCCGTTGGAACATGCATCCGCAGTTCTCCGGACTTCTCGGTTTTATGGGTAGCAAGGACTATATCGACGACCCGTTCCTCCGCGACGGCATGAACGAAAATACGGTGCTTGCCACCCCGCGTAGGAGCTCCCAGACGGCCTTCGCAGAAGGTAGCTGGATTGCCTACCCGGGTAACATGGAATTCCACGGCAATATTGCCATGGGTGCGGCTGATACGTCGAACGCACGTTCGATGCGGGCCGTGAACCAGGTGTTCTCGGATGCGGGCGTGAGCGTGTCCAATTACAACTTGCTCAACCGTCTGATGAAGAATCCGGGTGAAGTTTCCCGCATGAGTGAAAAGGAACTTGTGGCCATCTTTGGCGACAACTCCATGATGACTACGTCCCAGATGAGGACCGAACTCAAGCGCTTGCTCGAAGAAGCTCGTCAGGTCCGCAACCAGTATGCCCGCAACGGTTACGAGAACGATCGCCTGTCTGAATGGAACGGAAAAAATGTCGCCTTCGGTGCAGATTTCCGCTGGACGTTCTACAAGACCGAATTGAGCGCTTACCTCCATGCTGTGGGCCCGGAATTCTACAGTGCCGGATCTCCGGACCAGACGCAGAACTTCCGCGAGTTCGGCGCCCTCTACAAGCAGGGATTCTCTGACTTCTGGAATATGACGATTACTTACGACGTGGATGTCGAGAATGCCGGTAACGGTAACCAGTACAACGCCTTCGGATTCAACGAAGGTACGACCTGGGGCTTGTTCAACGAGGCTCCGGAAAGCTGGGAGAAGGAACACGAGCTGGATCAGAATCGCGCCGTCAACACACAGGATGCTAGCATCAAGAACCTCATCAACATCGGATCTCACCTTGATTTGACTCTCGGTTATGCACTGAACTACAGAAGCCACCACCGTCCTACGCGCCTCTATGCCGACTTTGACAAGGCTTCTGGCGTTTTCGAGGACGATTGGTTCAAGGCTAGAGGGGGTGCTACGCTGAAGGTGAACGATTCCCTGGAAATCGACTCCGCCCGTTGGGCTGAATATTATTCCCATGTGCAGGACGACTACCTTGCTGCCGACTTTACCGAAAAATTGCTGAGACAGTCTGTCCAGGTGAACTTCGATATCAAGGTGCCGTTCAATGTGCTTAGCCTTGGCTGGATCCTCACATTCCGTACGGATCTCTCCGAATTTGCAAAAGACGATGCCATGGATGACTTTGACTTCAGTGACGAAACCTACGGGCTCCTCGGTTACTACTTCCATGGTGGCGACTACTATGAAAATCGCTTCCCCGTCAGCCTTACGACCACGGTGGGTGATATCACGAACGTCATTTCGTTCACGCCGCGCTACAAGGTGTTTAACCGTAACGACATGACCGATTTCGAATGGTACTTGTCCGACAACTTTACATGGGGCATTTCCAGGAACTTCCTCGAGCTGACTCTTTCGGGGGCTCTCCGTCACGAACTTCTGGAATACACCGACGAGGGTGAGGATGTCTCCGAAAAGGAAATCGATGTGGACGGTTCTGTGATGTTCCGTGTGTATTTCACGAAGACGTTCTTTACGGACTGGACGTTCGGAGCCGTGTACGACTACCGTCCGGATAGCCGCTCTGACGAGTACAAGGACTTCTACGGAATACTTTCATTGAATTATGCTTTCTAGGCAAGAGGGGAGGTGAAAGATGAAATATTTTAATAAAGACAACAGTATGAAAAAGTTTAAGTGCGTTCTTGGAATGGCCACTCTGGTTTTGGCAGGCAATGCCTTTGCCGTTTTGCCTTCATTGCCGAAAGTTCCGAATGGGGTTCCCGTTATAAATATTGCTTCTAAATTGAGCTGGGACTCCCTTTCGATGAATATAGACGGAAAACCAGGTAATGATGTGGTTCTCAAGGTTACTCGGGATGTTAAAATCTCCAATACCGCTGCGATGCCGGCCTCTGGGACCTCTGCCGAGGTCGCTGTTGTCGATGCTAAAGGCAAGAACATCTATATCGTTGGCGATAATCATACCATATCGGGTTTCGTTTTGAATACCGAAGCCCTATTTAAGAATGTCAATAACCTCTATATCGAAAATTTGAACTTCAAAAATTGCTACATGCGTGCGGAGTCGGCTTCAGAGGGTGATAGAGGCAGAGTTGCATTTATAGTGGATTCTACGAAGGCTGATTTCTACCTGAACAATGTTTCGTTTACAAACGTTGGTTTGAAGGGTGGAGCCCATGCCGATGGCGGGGCTCAGCCATTTTCGACTGCAGCGTTCTTTGTTGCTAGTGCAAAGAATGCTGTTATTTCGGATGTCTCCGTTTCCGATCTGGCCATTGATTCTGTATCGGCCGATACGGCAGCGGGTCTGATTGGTGGGGTCAACAATTTCCGTGTGGAAAATAGCCACTTTAAAAATATCTCCGTTTTAAATATGGGGCCGGATGGTGGACCCAGAAATGGGGCTTCTTTTTGGACAGGTGGTATTGTTGGTGTAATTTCGGAATCGTCTGAATTTAAGATGCAGAAATCTACGATTCAATTGAATTCCTTGGAATTTATAACACGTAACTATCAAACTGCTGCCTATGTTGGTGGTATTGTCGCTAAATCCGGTAACACTCGAATGGAATGGAGTGCGAATTCTGTTTCTGGAAAGATCAACGTCATCAATAATGTGACGGGTTCGGGTGAGACTTCGCAGCCGGCGGATTTCTTGGTCGGTGGTGCCATTGGTTTTTGGGGGTCTTCAAAGACGGAAAGTAAAACTCTAAACATGGATGATTGCGTTTCCGATGTGGATATTTTCGTAGAATCCAAGCAGAAGACTGTTTCTACAAGTTTTGATGAAGTTGATGCCCCCCGTACTACTGCTGTCGGTGGATTTGTCGGTTCAATTTCATTACAGAAAAATATTGTTGTTGCGAATAGGACCTTCTTTTTTGGAGCCATTGATTATAAAGCTTCAACCAATGCGCGTGTTGCTATAGGTGGTTTTGCCGGAACTTATAATGGCGGTACGATTTCTCTTAATGATGTTGCGGTGAAGGACTCGTCAATCACGTATGTCGGTGCTTATGCGAATATAGGCGGTCTTTTGGGATATGTGTCCGACGCGGATGGTGTCAATGTGGACCGTTTCGTTATGGAGGAGACTATTCAGGCTTCGCTTCCTTCGGTAATGGGTGCGGCAATTGGTGGAGCCGTCGGTGTTCTTTCTTCGGTGCCTCTAAAGATTGAAAAATCTACCATTAAAGGTGATGTCTTTGTTTATGACAATAAAAGCTATAAGCCGGATCTGACAGAAACCATGGATTTGTCTGTTGGTGGTGTTGTCGGATATGCGGGAACTCCGTCAACTAAAGGAATGGTTAACGGAGTCTTTGAGTATCGTCCAATGGTCTCTGTGGATCTCAAGAGCGTTGATTACAAAGGCCGACTTTCAATTAATCGCGCATACAAGGGTGGCGATAAACATCAGTATGTTGGCGGCTTTATTGGCAAATCCCAGGATTCTGATGTCTCTATCGAAAAGTCCAGTGTCGTAGGTACAAATGATACTTTGATGGTAACGGAGTTTACTGGGACAGATGAATATTCTCCGATAAAGGAGGGTGGTTTTATTGGTGGATCTGCTAGTAACCACGTCCTCTATCCGCCTACCGTGACGATTAAGGAATCTTTCGTGGTCGGTGCGATTGTTTCGACGGGTATGAAAAATTCCGGTACTTCCTATGTTTCGGGATTTGTTGGTCATTATGATGATGCCGACAATGTTAATATTTCGGACTCGTATTATCGCGGCGCCCTTGTGGCAAAGGAAATCAGCCCGACTACAGTGGTGGCTTCTGGCGCAATCGGTCTTTCGAACGTTCCGAATACTGCTAAAGTATCGGTGAAAAACAGCTATGTGTACGATTCGCAAGCGGCGGCTGATAGCCTTGTCCATGTCAAGGGAATTGAGCCGAGCCTCTCGAGCGCATATTTGTTCAGCTCGCTGGACGCTTTGGAGGGCTCTACTGTGGAACCGTCTTCTCCTGCATTTGCATATCTCCTGAACGAGGGAGAATCGACTCCTCACTGGGGTTATGATGCGAATGAAAACGAAGGCCTCCCGCAGTTGGGTTATATCAAGGGCGCTATCTTTAAGGCCACGAAGAAGGTGACTCTGATCGACTTTGAAGAAGACGGATCTTCTCCGGCCGATATCGAAATCTACACCGATTCCGATGGCAAATGGGAACTTACTGCTACGGGTAAGAGGTTCAGCGATAACCTTGAGGCAAGCACTTACGATTCCAAGAAGAAAAAGATTGTCTTCTGGAAACAGAAAGACGGCGATCTCGTGTGGAAAGGTATTGAAAAGACTGCGGATGATCTTGTCAGCGGCATGGTGTTCGAAAAGACGTATGCTGATGTTCCCAAGGTGAAATTCGACTTTGAATTTTCGGATTTAAGCGCCTCGGAAGGAGTCCTGTTCTGGGATGAATCTGATTACAGCGTTGTCGATAATGATTCCCTGCCTTGGGTTATATTTGCCCTTTCGGATAATAATGGCAAGAAATCCATCTACAAGGGTCGTTTCTGGAAAGTGGCCGGAACATCGCAGCCGGTGTCCTCTTCTGTGGACGTGATCAACTATGTAGCCCAAGAATTGCTTTCCAAGGTGACTCTGGAATTTGACTTGGATAGCCTGAGAACACTTGTCAAGATGAATCCGGATGCTTTGAAAGATTACAAGTTCCAGACAAATCTGGGCGTTATAAATGTTTCTGGAAGTCTCAAGGTTCATTATACCACGATGGGACAGGGAGACACAGTTTCCTTCATGCCTCAATTTGTCCTTTTGCCGAAGACCGAGAAGCTGTCTGTTGTTGATCTCCTTAGTGGCCCGGATACTTCGACCATCGCTTTTGCCGTTACCGATTCCAAGGGCAACGTGCTCTACGAAGAAGTCCTGTTTAATGAGGAGTTTGATCTGTCGTCGGCTCTGTCGAATGATGATATGCTGACAATTATGGCGAAGGCTCGTACCAAGAAGTCTGATGATGAACCTTCTGGGGACAATAACGATCCGTCGGTGGATCCGACCAACCCGTCTGCCCCGACCAATCCCGACAATCCGGACACTCTGGACATTCCGACTCCTCCCTCCAACATTTGTGCTGACCGAGTCCAGATTGTCGAATCTCGTGTTGCCAAGTCTGGCACTGCTGCGCTGTTTGCGTTCAAGCTTGATGCTCCGGATCCCTGCAAGTCTGAGATTAACCCCAAGGTTACCGTCTCCGGTCCTAACGGGAAGTTGATGGATTCCTATGTCGCTTTTAGCAATACCAATGAATTTGTGTTCTATCCGCTTGAACCGGGTGCGTACACGTTCATGGTCAAAGTGACTTCCGAGAAGACCAAGACCATCAAGCAGCATTTCTCTGCCGACATCGAAATTCGCGGTCGCGCATGGAACATGGTGGCTTACGGTTCCTGGCCGAAGAATGTCTTGAAAAAGGCTAATCCGACGATTTATACATGGAACGAGTCGAACGCTATCGGCGACTACTGGCAGTATGAATCGTTCCCCAAGGGCGAAAAGGCTGACGAGATGACCGGCTATTGGGTCCGTTCCGAATCGAGCTTGAACTTCAGCTTGGATTTGCCGCTCAAGACGGCGGAATCCGATTCCTTGAGCTGGACGGTCGAGAAGAAGTACAGCGGCTGGAATTTGCTTGCCAACCCGTATTCCTGGAACCTTTATGTGGGTTCTGTGGCTGAATTTAAGTCCTCGGAAAGCAACAAGGCTCCTGTCTGGCGTTGGAATTCCGATAAAGCCCGCTACGAAGTTGCCGACACCCTGTTCGCCAACGAGGCGTTCTGGGTCAGAACTGATAAGAAGCGCACCTTGCGCGTCAGCACGAAGCCGGTATTCCCGGCTTCCAAGGCTGCTCCTAAGAAGCAAAACTCTCTCTTCAGGAGCGCTACCAAGAATTCCTGGAGCATGGTGCTTGTTGCTTCGTCTGATAACGGTGTGTCCGACTCTTGGAATGTATTCGGTGTCGGTTCTAAGGATGTCGCCATTGCAGAACCGCCTGCAGGAATGGAATCTGGCGTGACGGTCTCCTTCGTTGACGGCAAAGACCTGCTTGCCAAGCGCATCCTCGCTAGGGCTTCCTCCGGCGATGAATACTCCTGGAAGGTGAACGTGAAGTCTGCAAAGGGCGAAAAGGTGAACCTCTCGCTCGAAGGCCTGGACGATGTCCGTGCCATGGGCTACCGTGCCGTGCTCGTCATGGATGACAAGACCTACGAATGGGGTGAATCCTCCACGATTAGCGTGGATGCCTCTGGCTCCAAGACCGCCGAACTGAAGGTCGTTCCGGCCAACGCTAAGGTTGCGGTTTCCAAGGGCATTGCCGACATGAAGTACAGCGTCTCCGCAGGCCAGTTTGCCGTGAACTTCAACGTTCCTGCCGAGATGGCGGGCATGGTTGCCGAGGTGCGCCTGCTTGACATGAACGGCAACGTGATCTCGATGGCCCGCGGCAAGGCTCTGGCTGGGACGAACGATATGCGTCTTGGTTCTGTCGCCCGCAACGGTGTGTACGTGCTGATGGTTCGCGTGGGCAGCGCAACCCGCAGCGCCCGTATCGCCCTCTAATCGCTAATGCTTATTGGATGTCATCTCTCTTCATCGCAAGGATTTCTTGCGATGGGGGAGTGCGCCCTTTCTATAGGGGCGAACGTATTCCAGTTCTTCACTCGTAATCCGCGCGGAGGTGCCGCAAAACCGTTTGACCAGGGCGACGCTTCCGCTCTGGTCGGTTTGTTGTGCGAGAACGGGTTCGGTCCCATACTCGCGCACGCTCCCTACACGCTCAACCCCTGCGCCGCGGACGAAGGCCTCAGGCAGTACGCCCGCGACGTGATGAAGGACGACCTGTGGCGCATGGATCATTTCCCGGGTGCGATGTACAATTTCCATCCGGGGAGCCATGTGAAGCAGGGAACCGAGCGTGGGATAGAACTGATCGTCGAACATCTGAACGCTATCCTTCGCCCCGATTTGAAAACCGTGGTGCTTCTAGAGACGATGGCTGGGAAGGGTAGCGAGGTCGGGCGAACCTTCGAGGAACTGCGTACGATTATCGACCGCGTGGAACTGACGGATAAGGTCGGGGTCTGCCTCGACTCCTGCCACGTGCATGATGCTGGTTACGACATCGTGAACCACCTCGACTGGGTGCTGGAGCAGTTTGACAAGATTATCGGGTTAAAGCGGTTGCGCGCTATCCACTTGAACGATAGCAAGAATCCTCTTGCAAGCCACAAGGATAGGCACGAGGTCATCGGTGGTGGATTTATCGGGTTGGATGCGCTCGTGCGTGTGGTGAACCACCCGGCGCTGAAGGATTTGCCGTTCTACTTGGAAACTCCGAACGAACTCCCCGGCTATGCCGCCGAAATTGCGCTTATGCGCAAGCATACAGCATAACATTATCAGCGTCGGCCAGGGAAGGGGAGGTACCCCTCCCGCATATATAAAAAAAACGTTTTTTCTTCTTTTTTTAGATTTTTTTCCAAAATTCCCCTTGACAACGTACGTTCTTTATCTATATTTGGGGTCGTCTAACAGACGATGCTTCATAGCTCAGTTGGTAGAGCCCGCGACTGTTAATCGCGTTGTCCTTGGTTCGAGTCCAAGTGAAGCAGCTTAGAACCCCGTTCGAAAGAGCGGGGTTCTTTGTTTATTCTGCGGCGACAAATAAAGTGAAGGCTAAAATTGTTGCTATTTTGTATAAAAAATGGGTAGAAAAATGAATAAGAATATTTGTTTGGGGTTCGCCGGCCTTTTGCTTCTTGCAGCTTTTGGCTGTGATTCGTCGTCAGATGATGCTCAAAGTGCAATTGTGGTTGATTCGGGAACGGATTCGCAGGATGATGCGTCTAATCAGGTTTCGAATAATGCAATCGACACGATTGACGCAAGTGAAGATATAAAGGAATTGGAAGTTGTTATACGAGACTTCCAGGCGGGCTATCCGGATTTCGACAATTTCCAGTCGGAAGCCTATGAAAGCCAGACTGTCACCAATGATTTTGATACCTGGGTATATCCCGGCTACGCAGACAATGAGGATTGGACGTCTCGCCGCGTGATTCCTTCGGGCTATGCGACTTACGGCTGCGGTAATGCGACGACTCCCGAATATGGAACGATACTGACTAACGTGTGGTATGGTGAATTTGGCTTATGTGGAGGAACGAATCAATCCACGACTATGCGCGGCCTTGTCACCGACCTCTGTACTGATGCGATTGAAGGCTGGAATCCCGATACCCAAAAGGATTGTGATAAGTTCTGTTCGTTCCATATTTGGTCGAAGCAGGTTTATGTTACTCAGGGGATGGTCAAGCAGAATCTGGCCTTCCCGAAGGATGAAAACGGTAAGCCGAACTTGCGTGAACCGCTCATAGTGAAGGCCCGCGATGCTTGCGACAACAAGTACTTTGAACAATGGTTTTCCGATAACGATTTTAACAAACGTTCCGACGGGACAATCGCTCTAGATTCGTTGGATGAAACTTCGTCAGGAATTAAGCGGGATTGGAACAATGGCGGTTTCTACCCGCTGGATTCTGTTTCGGAGCGAATGGAATGGGTGCAGGTGAATGAGAAATTTGAAAACCAGTTCGGTCCCCAATCCATGAATATTTATTGTCCTCCCTACCAATACCAGTATGCTGCAACGCAGACGGATAACAAGGGCGAGAGCACGGCCAGTTTGTGTATGACATGGCTACACGAGGGTGGACCGAGAGTCCCTGAAGCCGCATTGAATGCTGCAATGAAGACTTCCAACGGATTGAGGCACTTCCGTAACTCCGGCTTTACCATGATGGCCTATGCCCCGTTCATGTACAAGAAGGATGCCAATAAGGTGTTCGAGTTTGCCTCTCTGGGTGATTTGTGGGTCTTTGTCGATGGCGTGCTTGCTTTGGATCTGGGGGGCACGCACTTGGTGGCGAACGGGAATCTTGACTTGAAAAAACTTGCTGAGGCTGGTTTCGGATGCCATGCCGGGGAGCCTCTGGAGGCTTTTTGCGAGGGTCGTGTGGATGAAGATGGGGCCTGGAAAGACGGAACCTGGCATCATATCCACATTTTCTATGCAGATAGAAGTTCCGATGGGTCGACCCTCTACTTGAAATTCTAGAAAAAGTCATACAACCGAGACCTGCCTTCATGGTGGGTCTTTTTTTTATTAGCTTTTTTTTATATTTAGCGTATGCTCAAGAAACTTTTTATCGCTATTCTCGCGGCTGCGGCTTTCACGCTCGCGGCTGATCCCATCACTGTTGAAGCCCGCCTGACCGAAATCCCGGGCAAGATGCCGAGCAACGACTTGTACAGCTACGTGTACGTGTTCAAGTACAAGGTGCAGAAGGTCGTCTCCGGCAAGCTCGACGCCAAGGAAATCCTCGTGGGTGTCTATAACCCGCTCATTGCCCGCGGCAAGGTCAAGGACAAGATGGCCGACAAGAGCAAGGGCAACGTGGGCGAGTTCAAGGCGAAGGCCAAGCACACGCTCAAGATTGTGCCGCTCGAAGGTAATTGGGACGGAGCTGTCGAAGACGAATACTTTGACGACGAATCTACGCGTTATCTGGCCGTGGAGGTGAATGAGTGATCAGGTCGCTCGTTTCACTCGCTTTGAGTGGCGAGGTCGGTCGCCAAAGGCTCCCTTTGAGGGAATCTGTGGTTGGTTTTGACTTCTTCATCATGGTCTCATACCTCAAAGGGGCTTTAGCCCCGCGCTCATAGCTCAATCCTCTATGGTTTTCTCTTCCCAGATTTTCCTGTTCTACTTTTTGCCGACGTTCCTGGTTGGCTACTTTGTGTTGTTCCGTGCCGGGGTCAAGCATTCCGGCCTGAACTTCTTTATCACGATTTTCAGCTACATCTTTTACGGTTGGCTCGAACCGTGGCTCGTATTCCTGATGTTCGGTTCCACGCTCGTGGTGTACGTGAGCGGGCGGTTTATCTCCGCGCCTGGTGCGAGTAAACGGCAGCGTAACCTGGCGCTCCTTGCGGCGATTGTCGTGAACCTCGGTGCGCTCGGGTTCTTCAAGTACTACATGTTCGGCATGGGCGTCATCAACGACGTGGTCGCAAAGCTCGGCTGCGAGCCGTTCTCGGTGATGACGGTGCTTTTGCCGGTGGGCATCTCGTTCTACACGTTCCAGTCCATGAGCTACGCCATCGACGTGTGGCGCGGCACGGCCCCTCCGGTCAAGGACTTCGTGACGTTCGCCTGCTACGTGGCACTGTTCCCGCAGCTTGTCGCGGGCCCGATCGTGCGCTACAATACGGTGGCCGAGGAACTTGCGACTCGTACGCACACGCTTGAGAACTTCGTGCGCGGCATCATGTTCTTCAGTTTTGGCTTTGCCGAAAAGATTTTCCTTGCGAACCAGGTGGGCATCATTGCCGACCGCGTGTTTGCCGCCGATGCTCCGGGTGTACTCAATACGTGGTGGGGTGCCATCGCGTACATGTTCCAGATTTACTTCGACTTCTCGGCGTACAGCAACATGGCAATCGGCCTTGGCCTGATGCTCGGGTTCCATTTCCCGCGCAACTTCAACGGCCCTTACCGTGCGGTGAGCATCACGGACTTCTGGAAGAAGTGGCACATCTCGCTCACGAGCTGGTTCCGCGATTACCTCTACATTGCCCTGGGCGGAAACCGTGTGGGCAAGAAGCGCCTTTACTTTAACCTCTTCATGGTCATGTTCCTGAGCGGCGTGTGGCATGGCGCGAACTGGACGTTCGTTTGCTGGGGCCTCTACCATGCCTTCTTCATGATTGTGGAACGTGCGAACAACAAGAACGCTTTCTACTGGAAGGCTCCGAAGGTCGTGCAGATTCTGATTACGCAGGTCATCGTGCTGTTCGGCTGGGTGCTGTTCCGTGCCGATAGTATTGGCGAGGCGTGGCGCATGTGGAAATCGATGCTCGGGCTTATGCCGGTGAGTACTGCCGATGCCATCCTTTCGGCGGAGATTTTCACGCCGACATGCGTGGTGTTCATGGTGGTGGCCGCATGGCTTTCGTTCTGGAGGTTCCGTAGCTTCGACTGGTGTAACGACGTGAAGTTCTGGAAGGCGGTTGTCGCGCTCGGACTTTTTGTGCTGGCAACGCTTGCTCTGTTTACGCAAAGCTACAACCCGTTCCTTTATTTCCAGTTCTAGTTTTATTTTTTACTAACTTATGGGCATGCAGATGCGGAATGTATTCAGACGTGCCTTGTGCATGGTCCCGTTGGCTTTCGGCCTCTCTTTTGCCGATGCCATTCCCGTTGGCGCCCTTTCGGCTTCTGGAGCCCAGGCCCGTGACCAGCAGCTTCGCGAGATTCGCGATGTCATGCGCGGTGGCCGTGGAGGTTTCCTCGATCTGGGCTTCAACTACACACCCCTTCCGACCCAGCTTCCGCTGGAGAGCCCCTATGGCGAACATGACGGCTTTGCCTTCAAGCAGCACGTTGCCGGCTTCGGTAGCGGCGAGGTAGCCCGGAACACGCAGCTGGGCGCTTTGCTCTGGTTCGAACGTTCGGGCTGGGACGGCGAAGACTTCTTTGTCCTTCCGCAGTATAACGATTTTTCCCATGTGGCGTCGCTGACGACCTGGGGCCTTACGCTGACACAGGCCCGCTACGACGTGACGTTTGCCGGCGGTATGCAGCACTACAACGTGGAGCATGTCGGTGATGTCTACCCGGAAGAGAACGATTCCCTGCTCTACTCCTGGGCGCACTTGCGCTGGAGCCACTTCAGCTTGCAGGGCAATTTCCACCGCTCTGACGTTCGTTTCCTGCGCTTGTCGCTCGACCTGGAATCGCGACTTGTCTACGGCGGACGTTCCCGCGGCATCCTGACGTATTTGCCGAATGTCGATTTCACGGTCTATAACAAGTCCGCGGACCGTTTCAGCGCCGACACCTACCGCATGAACTGGGAACAGAACCTCTACGGGCAGGTTCTCTATGCCGAGGTCTCGTACGACTTCCCCGATGATGGCTTCCACTCGGCCGCACTCAAGTACTATCCGGATGCATCGCGCATGGTGGCTTTCGAGGCGACGTGCATTCGCCGCAACAAGGAAATTGACGGTACGGACGACCTCCTGTGGGGCGGTGGTGTCGAATTCCCGTTTGTCCGCTTTGCTTATAATTCCTCCTACGATTACGAGAATTTCTTCCATGCCAAGGGGACGTTCATTGTGGAATTCCAGTTTAACCTGGCCGCCATCGATGGTTTCCTGTTCGCACGCGGAGGAACGCGTTCGGCTCCGCTCGAGACAATCACCGTGGAGAAGAAGAATAAGGACAAGATGCCCGAAGGTGACAAGTTGATACACCTGAATCAGTCGGATGCGTCGACATCGGTCGGAAACAAGCCGAAGACTCTTGAAGCGACCGGAATCCGTTACGAAAAGTCCGGCGACGGAAACGGAGGCAAGCAATGATTTCTCGCATAGTGAAGAAGTGGACGCGCTCCTTGCTCGCCTGTTGCGCTCTCCTGGCTTTGCCGCTCGTGCTTACGGGTTGCCTGAGCCACTGGTTCCTGGAATCCGAGACGAGACTCCAGCTGGAAAATGCGACCGAGGATTACTCCATCCTCTCGCTCGATGTTGTCTCGCTTGATGGCACCGCCTATTCCTCGTGGATTAGCGAGACCGTCCTGCCCGGCGAACGCAGCCGCGTCGAGGAGGGCGACTGGATTGGCGAGTTCAAGATTCGCGTGAAGTACACCGAGAGCAAGGATGCAAGTGGCGACACGCTCATGGATTACCGTGTGCTCGATTTCGAGGGCGGCAGCATGTATTTGCAGGTCACCGCGAAGAAGGGCAAACTGGAATATAACTTCCGCTAGTTTGGTCCTGCTAGTTTGTTCGATATTTGCCGGCGCTATGCGCGCCGGTTTTTTTGTATCCGTTATTCAATGCTCCAGTCGATAGGCTGGAGCCCCTTGCTTTGCAGATAGGCGTTCGCCTTGCTGAAGTGCTTGCAGCCGAAGAATCCGCGGTAGGCCGAAAGCGGGCTTGGGTGCGGAGCCGTGAGAATCAGGTGACCGCGGTTCGGGGCGATTAGCGCCTGCTTCTTGATGGCGAAGCTGCCCCAGAGCAGGAACACGAGGTTTTCGCGGACTTGGGAGAGCCTCTGGATGATGGTGTCGGTGAACTGCTGCCAGCCGATGCCTGCATGGCTTGCGGCCATGTGGGCGCGCACGGTGAGTGATGCGTTCAGCAGGAGAACCCCGCGTTGGGCCCAGCATTCCAGGTTGCCGTGAGGCGGGGGAGTGATGCCGAGGTCATCGTGGAGTTCCTGGAAAATGTTGATAAGCGATGGTGGCGGCTCGATGCCGACGGGAACGGAAAAGCAGAGTCCGTGCGCCTGGCCTGGGTTGTGGTAGGGGTCCTGGCCGATGATGACGGCTTTTACCTTGTCGACGGGGCAGAAGTCGAGTGCCGCGAAAATCTTGGAGCCCGGCGGATAGACGATGTGGTGCTCCGCTTTCTCCTTCAGGAGAACTTCCTTGATTTTTTTGAAGTAGGGCTGCTCGAATTGGTCTTGCAGGAGGTCAAGCCAGGATTGTTCAAGTTTTACGGACATGGGAAATGGATGTATGCGGTAGACAGTAATTGATGGTTAAAATATAAATATTGGAGGGATGGTTGCTTGGCTTGACTCATATACCTCAAAGCACCGTAGGTGCGACCTCATTCCTCATACCTCATTGCCAAAATGGCGACTTTTTCTCCGTAGGCTCGCGTGTAGAAGAGGATGGCGCGTTCCTTGCCCTTGGGCTTGAGTCGCGCGATTTCGGCATCGGGGTCGAGCTTGACACCGCGGAGCTTTAGCGTGAGCTTTCCTATGCTGTGGGCGGAGAGCATGGAGCGTACCGCACTCGTGGAAAGTTCCGAGTGGTCGATGACTTCGAAACAGGTGAATCCGGGCGAGGGAAGCGGCGAGTCGCTCGATACGTAGGCGATCCCTTCGGAGATGAGGTGGGCTGCGGAGTCGTGAGTCCGTGCCGCAATGCCGAAAAGGCGGCTGCGCACGAGGACCGCGGCGGGTTCCGAGATGTACTTGGAAAGTTCGCCGAGGGGGAGGTCCGACTGGCTGCTTGCAGTGCGGTAGACCCTGTCGCGTCCTTCGCGTTGGAAATTTTCTTCGAACAGGCGTTGCTCGGCTTCGGCGCGGACTTCGCGGGCCTCGTCCCGCTCGGCGCTCCATTGCGCGGCCAATTTGCCCGCCTTGTCGACGATGACGGCGCGTACGGTTCCCGGCGCTTTCGCCATTTCGCCGAACAGGACCAGGCATTCGCGGCAGTCGGAGTGTCCGCCGATATAGACGATTTCGGTATCCTTGGGAATTTCGCCCGTGGGGTACCCGGGCGGAAGCTTCGCCATCCCGCCCCGGTACCGTTTCGCAATTTCGAGGACTTCGGCAAAAGTGGGGGTGAGGTTCGTGAGGTCGCGCTGGTTGTCGCCTTCGGTTGCGCGTCGGGCCGGGTCTATTGTGAAGTAGTCGGCGCGTTCGCTGCTCGGGATGTCGCGCACGTCGGCCTGGAGCGTTCTCCCTTCGCCGCGCAGTGCTCGGTTGTTGTAGGCGTACATGTCGAGCCGGTCTGTGTCCATGTCGATTCCGGTGACGTGCAGGTGGCTAGGCAGGAAAAAGCTGTCGCCGCCCATGCCGCAGCATAGGTCGTGCACGGTCGTGCCTGCGTCCGGCCCGCTTGGCCACAGTTCCGCCTTGTAGCGGCCGATATCTTGTGCTGTGCTTTGCTCCAGGGCGAGTTTGTCGCACAGGAGGAACGCTTTGCCTGTCCCGAACTTTTCGCGGAATTTGGGCACGAGCGCCATGTAGTCCATGATGGCGGCGCGCTCGTCGAAACTGTACTTTTTGGCGAGTGCGCTTGATACCTGCAACTCGTCCATTTTTTTGGCGAGGGCGCCTTGGATGAACTCCTGCACGGCCGTCGATGTCAGCAATTCCTTTAGCATGATGCAAAAGCAATTTAGCTTTTTAACCTACCGCGGCGCTAGCGAGGTACGTGCAAAAAAACAGGTATGAAGCAGGATGAATGAGCGGATATCGTCGTTATCGTTGGATAGGTCGAATGCTGTGTAAACATTCCGTAACATGAACGTATTTCTCTTTTTACTTTATGTAAGCAATTCTTTTTTTTGACACCGAACATTTAATATATTTCGTTGCAGACTTTGGGCCGGCATGTCCGGTCTGACCTATGTTCATCAATAAAGGAAAAATATGAAACACTTCTCTATCGTCGCCATGGCATTTCTCGTAGTCGGCTTGGTCGGTTGCAATCAGGCTTCTGCCGGTGGTTCGTTCAACCAGCAGGCTCGCCTGGACAGCCTTGAAAAGGATTTTAAGGTCGTCAAGGAAGAATTTGAAATCATCAAGTACGCTCTCGACAAGCGCGGCATCTCCCTGGAACAGGCCCGTGCCGAGATGGAAGCCGACAACAAGGTCTGGGACATCCCCGACGAAGACAGCCCGATTTTCGGCAATACCAAGGATCCGAAGCTCACCATCGTCGAGTTCACCGAATTCCAGTGCCCGTACTGCTCTCGTATCGCTCCCACGATGAAGGAACTCAACAACAAGTACCCGGACAAGATCAAGTTCGTCTACAAGCACTTCCCGCTCAGCTTCCATGCTAACGCTCAGGCCGCTGCCGCTGCCTCCATCGCCGCTCACAAGCAGGGCAAGTTCTGGGAATTCCGCTATGCGCTCGCTCCGCACAGCCGCGAACTCAGCGATTCCATGTACATCGCCGTGGCTAAGGAAGTTGGCCTCGATATCGAAAAGTTCAAGAAGGACATGGTGCTCGACTCTGCTATGATGGCCCGCATCGACAAGGACTTCCAACTGGGTGTCAAGGTCGGCGTTCAGGGTACCCCGAACTTCTACATCAACGGCAAGCGTCAGGACCGCTTCTCTCCGGAACTGGTCGAAAAGCTCCTGAAGGAAGCCAAGTAGCGTTTACAACTGTAACCGGTGGATTGTCCATCGGTTACGTCTTTTTTTGTTGAAAAGAATATATTCTGGATAGATTTTAAAACACAAACCAAAGGATGCTAATCATGATGAAGCAAACTATGAAGGTCTCCGCTATTGCCGCAATGGGCATGGCCGTGGCCGTAATGGCGCAGCCGAAGCAGCCTAAGACGGTCGTCTACAAGTTCTTTGACGAACAGTATCGTCAGGGCGGATTCGACTATTCTTACGGTGGCTCGAGCAAGGGCGTCACGATTACCAAGGACGGCGGTTACAAGTCCAAGGCTGCCCTGAACATCAAGCTGGACCCGAAGGAATATTCCGGTGCCTCCATCTGCTTGTATAACGAATTCTTCGACCTGAACAAGTTCATGCTCGATTCCAAGGTCGAGTTCATGATCAAGGGCAAGAATGGCGGCGAGAACGTCAAGATCGGCCTCCTCGACGAAGAAGTCAGCGACGGCAAGAAGACGCAGGTCGTGCTGCCCATGAACAAGTACATCCAGGGTGGTGCCGTGACGAAGGACTGGAAGAAGGTTTCCATTCCTCTCGTGGACTTCCCGGACCGCGGTCTCTACTGGGACAACACCCGCAAGTCCGAATTCCCGGCCCGCATCGACTGGGACAAGATTGCGGAAATCCGTTTCTCCATCGACAAGAGCGCTGCAAGCGAATTTGAAATCTGGGTGGACAACATTGAAATCGTGAAGGGCAACAAGAAGGCCCCGCCGAAGAAGAAGGTTGTTTACTGGGATGAAAACAACGACGTCATCGACGGCCCGAAGAACCCCGAAAAGCTCGACGGCAAGGCCAAGCCGGTTGCTAACGGCGTGTTCTACTCCGACGGCCTCAAGGGCTTCAGCTACAGCTACGGTGGCCTCACCGCCCAGCGCGAAGCTCAGTCCAAGACCCAGGGCAATAAGAACGTGCTCGCCATGTACATCGACAACAACGATTGGTCCGGCGTGACCTACTCGCTTGGCGAAGGCAAGTACATCGACCTTTCCAAGGTCCGCAACAAGGGCGGTCTCTACTTCTGGATCAAGGGTAAGCTCGGCGGCGAAAAGCTGTACGTGGGTATCCTCGACAACCAGGGCAACGACGTGAAGAGCCAGACCAAGGTCGGCCTCAACGACTGGGCCAAGGTCAGCAAGGATTGGCAGCTCGTCAAGATTCCTCTGAAGCGTTTCATGGACAAGGGCAAGGCCTGGGATGCCAACAAGCAGGCCGAAGTCGCCAAGGACGTGAAGTGGAACAAGATCCAGGAAATCCGCTTCTCCGTGGGCAAGGGCGAGAACGCGGGCGAACCGGGCAAGCCGGCTCCCGTGACTGTGTTCGTCGACCAGATTACCTTCACCGAGAACATCGACTGGGTGGATCCGGATCTCAAGTGGGATAGCTTCAAGTCCACCGCCAAGGATCTCGTGATTTCTGACTTCGAAGGCAAGTACGGCAGCGAGACTTGGGAACCGGCATTCGGTCCGAAGTCCCAGCTCAAGTTCAAGATCGAAAACTGCCCCGAATTCAAGAGCAACTGCTTGAACATCGAACACTACCTCCTCGCCGACTGGGTCGACGTCGTGCTCGACATGAACAAGCGCGGCCGTCCGGCTGCTGACCGCGACTGGACCAAGCACTGGGGCATCATGTTCGACGTGTACTCCGAAAAGGCTTGGCAGTCCATCACCGTGCAGGTGCAGGACGCCGGCGACGAAATCTTCGTGTCTAACGTCGGTGCTCCGAAGGGCAAGACCACTCTGCTCGTGCCGTTCCGCACGTTCAGCAAGTTCCCGTATTACCAGCCGCCCCAGGCCAAGGAAAACGGCATCTTCGACCTGAAGGGTGTCGTCGCTCTTGACTTCAAGCCGAGTGGCGAAGGTACTGCCGGTGGCTTCAAGATCGACAACATCAGGCTCACCAACCAGCGCGAAGTCAAGGCCAAGGAACGCCCGGCCGTCATCAAGGTGGCCATCAAGGGCTCCAACGACGTCCTCAACCCGGAAATTTCCGGTGGCCTGTTCGGCATCAACGCCGCCCTCTGGGATGGCGACATGCTCGACAACAAGAACTTCAAGGTGCAGACTCGCGACTTCGTGAAGCGCGTCAACCACGGTATCGTCCGTTATCCGGGTGGTCTCCGTGCTGATGATGACCACTGGAAGGAAATCCTCGACAACCACGACTGGATGGTCGACACCGACGAATTCCTCGAATGGTTGAAGAAGACTGGCTCCAACGCTATGTTCACCGTGAACTTCGGTTCCGGCACCGAACAGGAAGCTGCTGCTTGGGTGAAGCACACCAACATCGACAAGAAGGCCGGCATCCTCTACTGGGAAATCGGTAACGAAGTCTATGGTAACTGGCACCCGTACTACGAAAAGTATGGTAAGGACGGCGGTACCATCTATGGTAAGCGCGCCCGCAAGTTCATCGAAGCCATGAAGAAAGTCGACCCGACCATCAAGGTTGCTGTGCTCGGCGTTCTCGAAGGCGACTGGAACGAGAAGGTGCTCAAGGAAACCGGTGACATCGCTGACGGTCTTATCGTCCACCATTATCCGCAGCACTTCGGCGAAGAAAACGACTTCGCTCTCCTCTCTGCCCCGCAGACTCTCACCGCTATCTACGAACGCCTGCACAAGGTCGTGGACAAGTGGACTGCCCACTACAAGAAGGACAAGAAGATCGAACTCTGGCTCACCGAATGGAACTCTGTTGACTTCAACCCGGGCCCGCAGACTCTCTCTGTCGAGAACGGCTTGTTCGTCGCCGACTACCTCGGTATGCTCGCCACCGAAAACGTGGATAACGCCCAGTACTGGGATATCCACAACGACATCACTCCGGAAGGCGGTGACTACGGTTACCTGACCCGTTCTGGTGAAAACTGCATGAACTGCCCGCGTCCGAGCTACTGGGCCTTCCAGATGGCTTCTGACGCTCTCCGCGGCAAGCTCATGAAGACGACGATTACCGGTGACGAAGATGCTCTCCTCACGGCCTACTACACCGTGAAGGGCAAGAAGAAGCAGCTGTTGCTCGTGAACAAGAGCCCCTACAGCGACTTCGACATCAAGCTCGACATCGAAGGCTTCAAGGGTAAGGCCAAGGTCCAGACTCTGGACAAGACCTCCGAAAAGCTGAAGGAAGGCTGGGCCAACGACCCGTCCAAGAAGTCGAAGACTGTCGATGTCTCCAAGGGCATCAAGGTCGGCAAGCGCACGCTGACCCTCATCACGATCGACTAAGGATTGATATCCACAAGGATGTCATCCTCGATCCTCCAAGGATGTCATCCCCGACTTGGTCGGGGATCTCCTTGAAAAAGAATTGCCCCGGCTTCTTTGAAGCTGGGGCTTTTTTTTTTGTTAAAAAATAATAGAATTGGATTATTTAGTATGGCCGATACTTGATTTTTTTCTGATATGAGTATAATTTTATATTACTTGTAAAAGCGCAAGTTGTTGTTTAGAAAGGGTGAAATATGAAAATTCTACGATACATGCTTGCTTTTTTCATTTTCTTGCTTGTTTCAGGATGCGCTCACACCTATAGTTTGTCAGAAAACTGGGTTGATGAAGACGATTTGCAGCAAATCCTTAAAACACCTGAAATCCAAAAAACGGCAAGGAATTTGGGTACGCCTGTATTTACGGAATATCGCGGTGATACTGTAGAATTTGTTTATAACTATAAACCTCACTTATATAAAACTGAGAAGGATGGCCGTCTTTTCAAACCTAATGATTCGGATAGGTTAGACTTATGGAGTGAACGTACTGAATTTGTAGGGTTGCTTGTCGTTGAAAATAGAGTTGTTGGAATTCGTCCACGACCTGATTATCAAACTGTTCAAAATGCAGCACAAGCGAAGACTTCTGGTTCTGCTGGGTGGATTATTGTCCTTATTTTAACACTTGTTGCGGGCACAGTGGCAATTATTACTGCTGTTGATTAATTTGTTTCTTGAATAATGATTATGAAATTGATTATTTGCAAACAGATTCTTTTCTTAATTCTTTTTGCTGCAGTCTTTTCAATGGCTGAGGATGGTACGAGTGATCAATTTGATGATTTTACGGATGATTCCGTTTTAGTCAATCAAGGTTCTCTTGTTAATCAAAATGTTTCAGATGCTCAGAGTTTTCCGGATGAACAAAGTGTTCCGGTTAATCAAGCTGTATCTAAGCCCACAAAGTCTTCTATTGCTAATGTAGATTTTGCTCCTGTTTCGGCAGAAAATAAAAAGAATGGCGGTGCAATTATTGATGTTGATTTCGGTCAAAAAGGTGATGCCCAATACACAGCTGTTAAGACGGGAGATGACTCTTATAAAGTTGAGAAAAAAAACAAGGCTAGTGGATATTTTATTGCATTTGGATGTATTATAGCTTCGCTTATTATTTTTGCTCTTGTGATTTAAAGATTCTCAAGATTACTATACAATAAAAATTGAAAAGGAAGTTTCCGTTTTCAACCATTTCCCCAAGATGTCGATCCACTGTTTGAAAGACTAGCCATGCCACCCGTATTGGGGTGACATGGGATATCTTAGCGTTCCAGCCTAAAGTACACGGCCGCGAGCGGCGGGAGCTTGATGCTCAGGCTGCAATCGCGGTTCTGCCAAGGGACATCCTGCGTCCAGACTTCGCCGAAGTTGCCGACGTTAGAACCACCGAACATTTCGGAATCCGTGTTGAAGATTTCCTTCCACTTGCCGCGCGTGGGCGCGCCCAGGCGGTAGTTGTAGCGGACCACCGGCGTGAAGTTGAACACGCACAGGATTTGGTTCCCGTGGTCGTCTTTACGGACAAACGAAACAATGGAGTTGTCGGCGTCGTCGCACCAGATCCATTCGAAACCGGTGTAGTAGTGGTCGATTTCCCAGAACGGTGCGTTTTCCTTGTACAGGTGGTTCAGCACCTTCATCATCTGCAATAGCTTTCCGTGGCTGTCCCAGCTGACCAGGTGCCAGTCGAGCGACTGCTTCTCGTTCCATTCGCGGAACTGCCCGAACTCGTTGCCCATGAAGTTGAGCTTCTTGCCCGGGTGCGCGTATTGGAACGCGTAGGTGAGGCGGAGGTTAGCGAACTTCTGCCAGTTGTCGCCGGGCATCTTGCCCAGCATGGAACCCTTGCCGTGCACCACTTCGTCGTGGCTGAACACCTGGATGAAGTTCTCGCTGTAGGCGTAAACCATGCTGAAGGTGAGCTGGTTGTGGTGGTACTTGCGGTGGATAGGTTCGTGCTCGATGTAGCTCAGGAAGTCGTTCATCCAGCCCATGTTCCACTTGTAGTGGAAGCCGAGACCGCCCTGCTCCGGCGGGCGCGTGATGGAGGGGAAACTTGTGGATTCCTCGGCGATGAGGATGGCGTGCGGCGTGAGGCGGCCCATGATGCTGTTCAGGTGCTTCAGGAACTCGATGGTGTCGTAGTTGATGTTGCCGCCGTCCTTGTTCGGGACCCACTGGCCGGGGCCCTTGCCGTAGTCGAGGTAGAGCATGGAGGCGACCGCGTCTACGCGGAGGCCGTCGCAGTGGAATTCTTTGAGCCAGTACATCGCATTTGCAATGAGGAAGTTCTTGACTTCGTTTCGGCCGAGATTAAAGATGTAGGTGCCCCAGTGCGGGTGTTCGCCCTGGCGCGGGTCGGCGTGCTCGTAGCAGGCGGTGCCGTCAAAGCGGCCGAGCGCGTGCGCATCCTTGGGGAAGTGTGCGGGGACCCAGTCGAGAATCACGCCGATTTCGGCCTGGTGGCACAGGTCCACGAAATGCCTGAACTGGTCGGGGGTGCCGTAGCGACTGGTGGGGGAATAGTAGCCCGTCACCTGGTAGCCCCAGGATTCGTCGAGCGGGTGTTCGGCGAGCGGCAGGAATTCCACGTGGGTGTAGCCCATTTCCTTGAGGTAGGGGATGAGCCTTTCGGAAAGTTCGTCCCAGTTGAGGAAGCGGTCGGGGTTGGCCGGGTCGCGGCGCCAGGAACCGGCGTGGACTTCGTAGATGTTCATGGGCGAGCCGAAAACCTTGGTTGCCCAGTGAGTCTTCATGTAAAGGTCGTCGCCCCATTCGTAACCGTCAAGGTGCGTGGTGATGGAGGCGGTTGCCGGGCGCACTTCGCTGAGTTTCGCGAGCGGGTCCACTTTCACGTGGAGGTTTCCGTCGGCGCCGTGGATTTCGAAACGGTAGAGTTCGCCTTCGCCGAGGTTCGGGATGAAGATTTCCCAGATGCCGGAACTGCCGAGCATGCGCATCTGGTGGCGGCGCCCGTCCCAGCTATTGAAGTTGCCGACGACGGAAACGGCCTTGGCGTTGGGGGCCCAGACGGCGAACTGCACGCCCTTGAAACCCTGGTGTTCCACGAGGTTCGCGCCGAGCTTGCGGTAGAGTTCGTAATGCGTGCCCGTGGCGATGAGGTGCCTGTCGAATTCGGAGAGGACCGGCTGGAATGCGTACGGGTCGGTGAGTTTGTACTCGTTGCCGTCGTCCTGCTTGATGACAAGGTTGTAGAAGAAAGGCTTGAATTCGATGTCGAGGATGGCCTCGAAGAACCCGGTGTCGCCGAGCTTTACGAAATCGAACTCGACTTCGCCGTCGATGGATTCACCGCGGACGAATCTTGCTTGCGGCTGGTACGTGCGTATGGCGGTCTTGATGCCCCGATCCGTCTCGAGCGGGTGGATGCCCAGCACGTCAAACGGGTCCTTGCAGTAGAAGTCCCAGATGGGGAGCATCTGCTCCCTAGTCAAGCTTGTAAAATCGGTCCATTCCATACGTGTCTCTTTCTTTGGAAAAATGTATCTGGGTGAAAATATAACATATATTTACATCGTATCCGCTACTTCAGGGGGATTTTTTTGATACAGGTGTCTAGGACATACGGGCTGGTTCTGCTGCTTGTCTGTGCGATTTTCGCGTTGGACGTGTTCGTGCTGCCCGACGTGACTCCGGAACTCAAGTCCAGTGCCTCCGAGTTCTTCAATAACGAGTGCAAGGGGTGCCACCGGTGGGCGCGCAAGTTCGCCGCCCCGCCCATGCGCGACAATGTGCAGCACTATGCCAGCGACCCCGCCGCGATGGTCGAGTACCTGAAGCATCCGACTCCGCAGCATCCGGACGAATGGCCCGCGATGGAGATTACCCCGCTGACGGAGGAGCAGGCGAAGATGATGACCGCCTGGCTTCTGTACATCCTCAAGAACCCGGACGATCCGGGGAGGCCGAAATAGGGATGGCGCCATGAAGTGGTCTCTCGTTGCCCTCGTTGCGCTGCTGTGCGCCTTTTTCCTCGCGGATTTGCTGATGAACCGCGTCGCGGAACCGACGCGTCGCGGTGACGGTGCAGCCGTACCCTTTGTGCACGCGATGCACGGGGATTCCATCGGGCTCCCGTGCAGCGCCTGCCATACGGGCGCCTATACCGCCGCCAGGGCGTACCTGCCCTCGAAGGCGGATTGCATGGACTGCCACCGGTTGCCGCTTACCGAGGGCGCCGGTATTGAGGCGCTCGATTCGGCCTTGGCGAAGGCTCCGGAACATCCCTGGTCGAAGAAGTCCTCGTTGCCCGAGCACGTGGTGTTCCATCACGGTGTCCACCATAGCGCCGGTGTGGCCTGCGCGGATTGCCACGGCACCGGCTACGCGAAGGACGTGTACGGGGGAGAAAGGTTTGACATGCGGACTTGCCTGGACTGTCACCGCGGAAAGACGTTCCGGGATAAGAATTTCAAGGCCGCGGTATATTGCGCGGCGTGTCATCGGTAGGGTTTATGGGTATGGATCGGCGTGAATTTATCAAGTGGTGTTCCTTGCTGGCCGTGGGCTCGATGCTCGGCGGCTGCCGCAAGCTGCCCTTCGTGGGCGACGCCGCGAAGAAGGACCTGCCTTCGTTCAAGATGTTCGAGGCCGAGGTCCGGCGCGCTATGTCGATGCCTTCGCACAGGATGGAGCTGGTGCGCGTCTCGATGCCTGGCCGGCTCAATCGGCCCGGCGCTTCCGAGGAGAACCGCTTCGGGATGGCCATCGACATCGATGCCTGCGACGGTTGCGGCAAGTGCATTCTGGCTTGCATCCAGGAAAACAACATTCCCCTGGTGACCGAAGACGAGGCCGCGAAGGGGCGGTTCATGCACTGGATAGAGATGCGCGGCGGAGTGCCGTTCATGTGTGCCCATTGCGGGAATGCCCCTTGCGAAAGGGCTTGCCCGACGGGGGCAGCGAATCATACGCCCGACGGCCTGAGTGCCATGATGTATAAGCGCTGCACCGGGAGCCGCTATTGCGGCGCGAACTGCCCGGAACACGCGCGCAAGTTCAATTTTAACGACGCCGTGCAGCAGGGACTTTCGCTGAAGTTCAACGACAAGGTGCCTGTGCGCAGTAAGGGCGTCATGGAAAAATGCTCGCTCTGCCTGCATAGGCTGCAAGACGACCGCCTGGAAGTCAAGACTGCCGGCGGTGTCTGGCGCGGCCGTGGCGTGAAGACCGCCTGCGCCGAGGCCTGTCCCAAGAAAGCCATCGTATTCGGCAACTGGCTCGACCCGGATTCCCTGCTCGTGAAGGTGGCGCGTCGCCGCGACTTGTACGCTCCGGCAGATCTCGCTGGCCTTGATCCCTCGATTGTCTACATGATGGGGGGTAAGTAGTGGTCCGCATCCTCTTCATCGTTTTTCTCTGCCTGCTTGTCCCGGGGCTTGCGTCCATGGGATATTCGTTGTGGCAGGGGCCCGCGGCATGGTCCGTGGACACGGGAGTGTTCTGGGGGCTGCCCATAAGCCTGTTCGTGTTCTGGATTGGCCTTGCCCACGCGGGGACGCTGATTTCGGCGATTTTCCTCGTTCTCGATGTCAAGATGGAACGCCGCACGTCTATCCTCGCCGAACTTGCGACGCTGTGCTCGCTTGCCGTGGCGGTCATCTTTCCGTTGATGCATCTCGGCGTCATCGAGAATTTCTACATGGTCGCCCCGTACATGGATTCCCGGGGAAGCATGGCCAACGTGTGCTCCCCGCTGGTATGGGATTTCTGCTGCATACTGGCCTATGGCTTTTTGTCCGTCGTCTATCTTGTCGTCCACATGCTCTCCGAAAAGTCGCCCGTGGCGGCCTCGATTCACCGTCCCCTGGCCTGGCTCCTTTTCCCCATGGTCCTCTGGGTGCATACTGTCGTGAGTCTCGATTTCGCGGCGACGTTTGTCCCGGCATGGCGCGGCGCGTTCTTCCCGGTTTACTTTATCGTGGGTGCGGTGTTCTCGGGGCTTGCGATGGTGAACATCATGCTCTGTGGCGAGGGCTACCGGATGCGCCAGCTGGAAAAGCTCATGCTGGTGGGCTCGTGGTTCCTGGGCGCGTTCCTGTTGTGGGACTGGGCGCTCAAGGGTGACCTGAACGTCATCGTGCTTATTTTCGCCGTTTTGCTTCCGCAGTTCTGGTTTGTCTCCGCCGTCCGCGAATCGACCTTGGGCCGTGTCCTGGTCGCGTCTTCCGTCCTTGTCGGCATGCTTCTCGAGCGTGTTTTCCTCGTTTTCCCGTCGGGCGGCTCGGGAATCGGCTGGGTCGACCTGGGCCTGGTCTGCTTCGGTTTCGGCCTGTTCGGGGTAATCTTCCTCGTTGCGCGCCTCAAGCTTTCCCGCCTGATCGAGGGCGAGGAAGTGCTGATGGGCGAGGTGGATGAGACGGCGTCGGCTGTCGCCCCTGCCGGTCGCAGGACCTATTTCCCTCCGTTCACGACTCCCGAGTTCAGAATGCTCCGGTTCCCGCTCCTGTTGGGGATTCTCTCGTGCGTTTTGTTTTTTGTCTGGGTTGTCGGAAGCCTCGAAGAGAACGACGTTGCGTTCACGGATGCCAACCTAATCCCGTTGGTATGTCCTATAATCACTGCTGTGGCGGGCTTCGTGCTCTGCCTGCGCCCGCTGCTGATGCACATCGGCAAGGTCGGCGGTGCTTTGCTAATTGTGTTGGCTGCTGCTTTCGGCATCGTTGCCGCCATGTTCTATTCGGAGCCGCTTTCCGCCCCGTCGGGTGCTGTGGTCAGCAGTACGGGGGACATGTTCGACGTCAATGCATTGCCGGATTCTACATCTATGTTGGATTCCGTGGCCGTAATTCGCACAAAGGCCGTGTTCGAGGCGCGTTGCGCCGGGTGCCACGGTGCCGACGGCCGCCTGAACGAGAAGTTTGTCCGCGAATACTATCCGGTCCCGCAGAATTTGGATTTGGTTCGGATGGATGCCCTCGGGGAAGACTCCCTGGTGAACGTTGTCCTGAATGGCAGAACGAACATGAATCCCTACTCGGGCCGCATTAGCCCGCAGATGGCCCGCGGACTGGTCCGCTACATGCGTTTGCTTGCGGAAAGTTCCCGTGCGGATGGAGCCAGCGCGAAGGCCGGCGAAGGAGGTGGCGAATGACCCCGCTGATGTCCTCGCTCGCTTGCGTGATGGCCCTGGCCCAGGCGTTCTTCCTGTGGCGCGGCAAGATCAGCCTCCTCAAGGAAGGCTTGCTTTTGTTCGGCTTTTTCGTTATCTCTTGCGTGTTCACGTTGCTCGTGGGTTCACCCAACGACCCGCAGATAGAGCATTACCCGCTGCAGATGCTCGCGCTTTGCCTGTGCTTCTCGACCACGTCTTTGCCGCGCTATCGAAGGCGCTACCTCGTGATGGCGCAGGCGCTCTGGTTCTGGGTTGTCTTGTTTGGCGGTATTTCGCTTGCCTATCGGGGTATAGAATTCCCTTGGGCCCGGGCGCTCGCCATATTGGCGCTGTGTTGCTGTAGTACGCTGCTATCCAGGATTTCGAAGGAAATGGAATTCTGCCTGATGGTGTTCTGGATAGCCATCTGGATTTTGTTCTAATTATGGATCCAGCAGTTCCCCGCGGATGACTTCGATGCCGCCACCCACTAGGCTTACGATGTTCGTCGGGTTGATTTCGATGTTGCCGCAGTCCACCATCATGTCGACGGAATGCTGAAATGTCTTCCAGAGTTCGTCCACTTCGTAGATGTCTTCCTCGCTCAGTTTTGCTGCCGTGCTCAGGATGGGCTTGTCGAAGTGCTGGAACAGTTCCTTGAAGAAGGGGTGCGTGGGCATGCGGATGCCGATTTCGGGGCGCTTGACATCGAGCCGCCTTGCAATGTGGGGTGCTGCAGGCAAGATGAACGTGTATGGGCCCGGGACGCGGGGCTTCATGACGTTGAAGGCGAAGTTGTCGATGCGGGCGTAGTCCGTCGCTGCACGGATGTCGGGGACGATGAGCGCCATGAAGAACTTCTTCATCGGCTTCTTGAGGGCGTAAAGTTTGTGGATGGCCTTCGGGGATTCCGCGCTGCACCCAATGGCGTAGCCAGACTCGGTCGGGTAGAGGACAAGGGCATCGTCTTCGAGCGCTGCTGCGGCAAGCTTGACGATGCGGGCTTGCGGGTTGTCTGGATGTACTTCAAATCGCATGCCGGAAATGTAGCAAAAAGATGGTGAAAACCCTAGGGTTCGCCACTAGCACCTCGGGATGACCTGTGAGCATTCAAATGCGTTCTTGATGTGGTTGAACTGCAATGGGCGATGGTAGGCTCGCATGCTCATGACGTCGAATCGGCAGGGCTGATCGAATCCCTTGGGCGCTAGGTCTTTCTGCGTGTACAAAAAGTGGCATGCCGTCTGCCAGATTTTGTACTGTTTCTTGCCGTTCACACGCGCTGCGGGATTTCCCTGTTGGTTGTTCCAGACGGATTTCACCTCCACGAAAACGATGGTGTTCCCGTCTCGCGCGACGATGTCGAGCTCTCCGCCGCGGTAGGCATAGTTGCGGGCGAGGATTTCGTAGCCCTCGCGCTTTAGGTGTTCCGCTGCGAGTCTCTCGATGTAGTTGCCCTTGGGCTTGTTCTGCTGCTTGGCGTTGTGCGCGCCTGTATCTGTACCATTCATGTTGCCTCCTTAAAAAGAAAGGAACGTGCTGGCATCGCACGTTCCACAATAAGATTGTCGTGGGCGCCTTGCGCCCGGTTTAGTCTACAGTTCCATTCCGAACAGGCGGATTTCCGAGATGGCGAAGTCGTCGCTTTCCGCTTCGTAAACGTCGTCTAGGTAAATCCTGATTTCGCTCGTCTCGAGCGCCTGGATGTTCGGGTACTGCACGCCCTTGATGTTTTCCAGCTTGACCTTCTGCTTGAACCCGTTCTTGGTTTCGATGGTGAGCGTCTTCGGCTTCTTGAAGATGCGGAATCGGTCGCCATAGGAATCGTCGATGGACTTCTGGTAGCCGGTCGCGATACCGATATGGGTGACGAACACGGGACTATCGAAGAACAGCGTGAGAATCGGGTTCTGGGGCTTCTGCGGCATGGTGTAGAGCCATGCAGTGCGCAGGTCGCCGTCTTCCAGGTTCGAAAGCGGGTAGCCCTTGGTCTCGTCGCCTTCCATGCTGGTCTGCTCGAAGTTGCCGAGGGCGTCGGACCATTCAAGCTGCTGCATCATGTTGCTCGGCTTGTGCGTGAACATGAGCAGCACAAGGAGGATGATGATGAGCGGGAACAGCGAAAGCGCAATGGCGGTGAGCTTGAGGCGAATCTTGTTCGCCTGCGAGGGGAAACGCGTGGCCGCGTCGGCGAAGGAACGCTTGCCGATGCGCAGGAGCGACTGTTTTTTCGGGAATGCGGCTGAAGTGCCGTCTTTCTGCGGGAACACCTGGTCGCAGGCATCCAGGAATTCCTGCATGTCGTGGAAGCGTTCGTTGAGTTTTTTCTTGAGGCACTTGAGAATGAGTTCGGCGAGTCCCGGCGGCATGTCGGGCCTGAACTGCCTCGGATCGGGGGGCAGTTCCTGCACGTGCTTGAGCGCAATTTCGATGGGGCGGTTCCCGTTGAAGGGCAACTTGCCGCATGTCATTTCGTACAAGATAACGCCCATGCTATAGATGTCGGACTGGATGGTGACTTCGTCGCCGTGGCACTGCTCCGGGCTCATGTACTCTGGCGTACCCATCGTCATGCCCGTCTTGGTGAGGTGCTCCTTTTCCATCTCCTGGATGTACGAGATGCCGAAATCCATGATGTACACGCGGTTGTCGTGCGTGATCATGATGTTCGAGGGCTTCACGTCGCGGTGGATGATGTTCTTGGAGTGCGCGTAGAGCAGGCCTCTTGCAATCTGCTTGATGATGATCTCTATGGCTTCAAAAGGGAGCTTGTTCTGCTTTTCGAGAATGTCGGCGAGTGAAATTCCCTTGACGTAGGTCATCGCGATGAACAGCTGACCGTTCTGTTCCCCGAAATCGAACACGTGGACGACGTTCTGGTGGTCCATCTCCTTCATCGCCTGCGCTTCGAGGTAGAAACGCTGGATGGCTTCGTTGTCGGAGGACTTGTCCAAAACCTTGAGCGCGACTTCGCGTTTCAGCTTCTTGTCAAGCGCCTTGTAGACGCAGCCCATGCCGCCCTTGCCGAGCGTGTCGAGGATGTCGTAGTTCTCGTTGAACGGACGGGGTGCTTTTCCGTCCTGTGCAGATGCTTTCATTTCGCTCTCTTAGAGTAAGTGAGAATCAGTATGGCTATAATATAAAAACCCGCGGCCAAGGCGAGTGGCGCGACGATGTTCAGAATGTCGTCTTTGCGTTCGAGAAACACGTTGAGTAGGGATGCCTGGTTGTAGCGCGACCAGATGATTGCCGAAAGGGCCCTGCCGACCTGTTGCATCTGGTCGAGAGGGACGAGCGCTCCGGCAAGTGCTACCTGCGGGATGATAAGGAGGGGGAGGAATGCGTTCGCTTGCCCCGCGTTCCTTGCAATCGAACTCACCATGATGCCGATGGCGACGGCGGGGGCGACGGTACAGGCGAATGCCGCGGCCACGAGCGCCACGGAGGGGTGTGCCGAGAGACGGAATGCGCAGCAGGTGTAGGTAATGCCGATTTGCAAGAACGAGGCGAGCAGCGGCATGCCCATCTTTGCCGAGACGACCGTGAAAATGCCGGTTCCCTTGCGGAATTCGCTAGCGAGAATCTTCTTTTCTTGGACAATCTCGCGGATGGAAAGCGAGAGCGCAAACCAGTTGGCGCAAAGGATGAGCGCGAAGGCGGCTATCCCGAGCGGGGTCTGCTTGGAGAATATCTGCGAAAGCAGGAACCCGATGATGACAGGTTGCAAGAGCAGTGCCGCAATTTTTCCCTTGTCGCGGGCCCACTGTTTGGCGGAAAGGCCGAGCGTGTAGAAGAACGCTGCTGGGCGCTTTGTGCGCGGGAAGTAGTAGTGCGAGTAATGCGTGGCTTCGGCGCTCGAAAGCTTTGTCCCGGATTTTTCCCAGCGGGCGTTCGTTTCGTCGTCCAGGTTGTTCAGGATTTCTTCAGCGTCGTTTGTCTTGAAATATTGGAAAGCGCCTTGCGTGGTGCCGAAGAATCCCTGGCGGCCCCTGTGCAAAAGCAGGACCTTGTTCGCGATGCGCAGCGCCTCGTAGCTGTGCGTCGTGAGGATGACGGTGTGGCCGAGGAACGCAAGTTGCTTGAGGTGGTTGCAGAGAATCTTGGAGTTGTAGGGGTCAAGGCCGGAAAGCGGCTCGTCGAGCAGGATAAGCCCCGGGGTTCCCATGAGTTCCTGGGCGAGGGCGGCGCGGCGGGCTTCGCCGCCGCTGAGCGTCGCGACACGGCTGTCGAGTCGCGCGCTCAGCCCGAAAAGTTCCGCGAACTTTTCGAGCCGCCCCTGGGCCTTTTCGCGGAAATCCTTCTTGTCCATCGAGACGCGGCCACCGTTCACGAGCGTCTCGCGGACGGTCAGGTCCTTGCGGAGTTCCGGGTCTTGCGGGAGAATTGCAATCCTCTGCCTGATATCCTTGTTCCTGTAGTCGATGCCGCCGATGCGTACCTCCGAACCCTTTTGCGTACGGTGCAAGCCTTCGAGCAGGCGGAGCAGCGTTGACTTTCCTTGCCCAGATTGCCCGATGATGGCGAGTATCTCTCCTGCGGGCAAATCGAAGTTGATATCCTTGAGTAGCGTCTTCTTCCCGGCGCGGACTTCGAGATCCTTCACGTGAACATCGTAGCCGACGGGCGCTTTTTGTGAATAAAGTATTCCTTCCCTGTACGAAATGTCGCTCCAGGGAAATCTTACGTGCTCGCCGTTCTTGAGCGTAATGCGCTTGAGCCTTTTTCCTGTCTCGTCGGTGACGGAATGGGGCAGGAGGAGTTCCCCTTCGCCGTTTGCGACGCGTACCTTCGTCTTTTCGAAGCGGTTCTCGCTTTCGCCGAGAGGGACTGTTTCCCAATTTTCCGAAAGTTGCGCTTGCAGCGGGATGTCGTTCAGCTCCAGCACGATGAGCGAAAGACGCCCGTCCTTCATGATGGCGCGGAGCTGGTGTGGACCGATGTGGATGACGTCGCCGTCGTTGATTTCGGCCTCGTCAATCGGGGCGTCGTTCAGTTCGGTGATGCTGTTCTGCGTGAGGTTCTTGAGAAACCATTTGCCTTCGCGGAATTCAATGACGGCATGCTGGCGCGAGACGAGCATATCCTGGATGCACAGGGAATTTTCCTGCTTGCGTCCGATGGTGAACGGGACTTCCGGATCCGGGTATGCAATCTGGAACGCTTCGGTCATTGGCGCCCCGTGCTATTTCAAGGATTGCAGTCCGCGCTTGAATCTTTCGCAAGCCTGTTGCAGTGTGCTGTCGCTGGCCGCATAGGAGAAACGGACACAGTTGTCGTCACCGAATGCTGCACCCGGCACGATGGCTAGCCCCTCGGATTCGAGAAGATAGGAGCAGAGTTCGACGGAACCGCCGATAACCTTGCCGCTCGGCGTGGACTTGCCGTAGAACGCGCTCACGGGGGCGAACAGGTAGAACGCTCCTTCGGGGGCTCGCACGGGCTCGGGCACGATTTCGCTGACCTGGGAGACCATGTAGTCCCTGCGGCGCTTGAAGGCAGCGAGCATCTCGTTCACGTGGCTCTTGTTCATCTGCAGTGCGCCTAGCGCTGCGTACTGTGCAACGTTGCTCGGATGATGTGTCGCCTGTCCCTGGATTTTTCCGATAATCTTCGCGATGGGGGCGGGTGCGGCATCGTAGCCGATGCGCCAGCCGGTCATGCAGTGCGATTTGGAAAATCCGTTCACGACGATGGTGCGTTCCGGCATGCCGGGGAATGCTGCGGCGGAGCAAAATTCCGTATTGTAGACAAAGTATTCGTACACCTCGTCCGAGATGCAGTAGATGTCTTTTTCAACGATGACTTCGGCAAGCCCAGCCAGTTCCTGCTTTGTGTATGTGGCCCCGGTCGGATTGCACGGGTTGTTCAATATGATGGCCTTGGTCTTGTCGGTGCAGGCGTTGCGCAGGGCCTCGGGGCTGAGCTTGAACCCGCTTTCAATCGTCGTGTTCACGATGACGGGGGTGCCGCCGAGCCACTTGACAAGTTCGGGATAGGTGACCCAGTAGGGGGCGGGAATGATGATTTCGTCGCCTGGGTTGATGAGTGCGGCGAGCGCATTGAATATGGCGTGCTTTGCGCCGCTGGTCATGATAATCTGCGATGCGTCGTAGTCGAGGCCGTTTTCTGTGCGGAGCTTGTCTGCCACGGCTTCGCGGACTTCGAGGATGCCCACGGGAGCGGTGTAGCGCGTCTTGCCGTCGTTTATGGCCTTGCATGCCGCAGCACGGATGGGTTCCGGTGTCGGGAAGTCGGGCTCTCCGGCTCCGAGACTCACGACATCCTTGCCGTCGGCAATCATCTGCTTGGCCATCGTGTCGATGGCGACGGTGAGGGAGGCGGCGATGTTCTGGGTTCGAGTAGAAATGGGTTTAGTCATGTTTTGATTGTTTCTTGCGAATTCTGTAGTTGTCTAGCGCCCCGGCTATCAGCGGGAATATGGTGAGCTGCGCTGCAAAGATGCAGAGGAGCCCGATGAGCGAGAGCACGCCGATGCTCCTGAGTCCAGGATGCGACGAGATGAGGAGCCCGTATGTTCCCACGAGGCATGCCATCTGCGAAATCACGATTCCAGTGAACTTGCGTTGGAGCACGATGAGTGCCGTGCCGCCTTGCTTCTCGTAGAACGATGCCCAGAGCTGTAGCGATCCGTCCACACTTGCCCCGATAAGGAACACGAAGGCGATGGCGCTGTAAATGGAAATCTCGATATTCAGGAACTTGAGTGCGATCAGCAGCCAGCTTACGGCGAAGCATGATGGAAGCACGGTGAACGTTGCGCGGCTCAGGTTGTTGTAGAAAACCAGGAGCATGAAGAACACGATGATGCAGCCGAAGATGATGGGCTTGTACAGGTTCGGGAAAATCTTGTCGAGTAATGCCGCCCTCAGGATGGGTGTTCCGCTGAATTTCAGGGAACCGTCAATGACGCCGTCAAAGTTCTTGATGTCTTTGACGAGGCGGCGGCATTCCAGCCCGTTGTTGGGGTCGATGTTCGGGAATATGAAGGCGAAAACGCCCAGGTTACCCTGGTTGTCGCTGAATTTTTGACGCAGGGCCTGCGTAAACTCGGTTTCCTCGAAAGAGTGTACGTTGAGACTTGCGGTGATTCGCCGGAAGGTCACTTTTTCTGCCGGAGTCAGATTTTCAATGACAATGTTGTCCGAAATCATGGACTCGAGTTTTTCTAGCTTGGCCTTCTTTTCGGGCTGGAGAGCTGGAGAAATCTGTGAAAGCGTGAGTATCTTGTCGATGTTTTTCGCTAGCCCTTTCTTTTTAAGTCGCTGGAAGTTGTTTACCAGCGAGTCGCCCGCCTTTGCGCTCGGTAGCTGCACGATAATCGGATCGTACTGCGGAAATTCAGTCTGCGCGATGAGCGAATCCGCCATGGATTTCTTGTGCTGGAGCTCGGTCCGGCTAAAATCGTAGAACACACGGAGGCTTGTGCCGCCAAAGAACAATGCGACAAGGCTTACGACAACGACCGCAGTGAGCACGATGGAGTTTGTCTTGAACGACATGAGCGTGAAGCGGTAGTTGTACTTGAAGTTGAACTTCGGGATCTTGAACGGCTTTTTTTTCTGGAGAATGCGCAAAAGCGAAGCGACCAACGTGGAACATACCGCCCAGTTCAACAGGCAGCCGATGACGCCCAGCACACCGAGTTCCTTGATTCCTGCGAGCGGGATGAACGTGAGCCCGGCGAACAGCAGTGCCATCATCAGTGCGGATGCCGCAGTGGAGGGGCCGATTCCGAGGATGGCGCTTTCAATGCAGAGGTCGGGACTCAGGTTATGGGCGCGTTCCTTGAAGTATCGCGTGAGAATATGCGTGATAATCTGGCTTGCAAGGCCCGGCAGAAACAGTACGAGTACGAGTGAGAACAGATTTATCCTGCCGTACAGGACCTGCGCAATCGAAAGGACGAACAGAAGCGGAATTCCGATGGGGATTGCCGAGATGAGGATTAGCTGCGGTTGTTTGCGAAAGTTGATGACAAGGAGAATCAGGATGAGGAGCGCCATGATTTTCCCGGCGTTCTTCGCTTCGGGGAGGATTGCGCGTCCTGTCTGGATGACATCGTAAGCCTTGCCTGTGTAGTACACCTCGATTCCGTCCGAACCTACTGTGTTCTCGATGCACTTCCGGACTGTTGCGACGAGTTCCCTGCTTGCGTAGAGGTCCGCAATGGAATGGGTCGGGTAGATGTCAATGACGCGGATTGTACCATCGCTATTGGAATGGCTGCGCTTGAGCCTGTCAAAGTACTTGCTCTCGATGTCTTCTAGGTCAAAGTTCGCAAAGGCGCTGACCTCGGAACTGTCCTGTGCCGTTATAGAGTCTTGTGCCGTAGAGTCTTGCTTGCTGCTCTTATCCGTCAGGTCCACATAAAGCGGGTTGTGCTTGAGCACATGCGAGTTGCGCAGCAATTCGACGCGGTTGATAATCGTGTCGAGATCGTCGTTGTTGATGTAGAAGAACTTGTATTTTTCGTAGAAGTTGATGTCTGTCTCGAACTCGACAAAGTGGATGATGTCCTTGTACGTCATGAGCTGGTTCGCGACGTTCTTTGCGAGCGTGTAGTTGGCAAGGCTGTCGTTGGACCGCAGTACGACGGTGAGGCTGCCGAGCCCCCCGAACGATTTCTCGATGGATTCAATGTCCTGGCTTACCGTGTCGTCTTTTTCCAGAATGTCCTGGAGCTGCAGTTCCCATCTCAAGTTCGAAATGAAATAGGGGCAGAGACAAAGGAGTACAAACGTTACGGCAATGACCGCTTTCGGAAATCTTGATATATGTCGAATTAATTTTGCAAGGAAGGAAAACATCGACAATAATATAATTATAAATTGTAGTCGAAATGTTGCGTTTTTTCGGTATGTTTAGCTTCTTCCGCATGTTGAAGTGTGGCTTGCTTATGGCCGCTGTGGTGGCTTTTGCTGCCGTACCTGTTTTTGCCGAAGGAGAAAAAGCCGAGGATAAGCCGGCCGCGGCGGCAGAGACAACTGCAGAAAATAACGCGGAAGAGGAATCTGGGGTGGGCAATCCGTTCGCCTGGACTTTGGACAACGTGATGCAGCCGTTCTTCAATGCAATGATTATGCCTATTTCGCTTCCGTTGCATTATGCATTCGACAACGGAGTCATTGAAACGTTTCAAAACCTCATAACGTTCGGCGAAAAACGCAATATTTTCATTTATCCAGTATTTAACTTCAAACCGGGCTCTTCGACGCTTATCGGTTTTTCTTACCGTCATCGCGAAATGCTCCTGTATCGGGATTACTTTGCTTTAAATACGAATTATTATGCCAATGGAGATATTTATTTCAATACCCGTTATAGCAAGCACAGTTTGTTTGGCGTTCCGGTGTCTTTGGGGACGAAGTTCACAATGGATATGGATCGCGATGCGTCATTTACGTTGCCAGGAAAGTGGGATTCTTATGTGCAACCGGATTCGTCTTACAGGATTGACGGGAATATTGGATTTCCGCTGAATTCGTCGCGTACGCTTTCTCTGAGCTTTAATTCGGGCATAAAGTACGTGGATGCGAGCGTTCCCAATGTGGCTCGTGACAGCATCTATGTTGGCGACGACTTCCGTATAGAGGACAGGGGCCTTTACCAGAAACATTGGCAGTATCCGCTGGGCTTTACTTTTACCTTCGACAACCTTGATTTTCCTTACGCTCCATCCAAGGGCTATAAATTTGTGTTGAGCGGCGACTACATGTTCGTCAAAAAATATAAGGGAGTCCGATTCGACGAACTGGGACTGGAAGGGGATTACGAGGGCGAGGTTCTGGAAGACGGTGGCCTTAACCACAATTATTTTATTGGTGAGTTGATTTTCCAGAAGTATTTTTATTTTGGCAAGGCGCAGCAGTACGTGATGTCTTCGAGCGAGGGACGCAAGAACAGGAGATTCTATACGAATTTCTCATGGAATGAGGCTGCACGTGTATGGAACCCCAACAACATGAAGGAAAACTTGTTTGAACGTCGTGTGATTGCGCTACAGTACAGGTTTGTTTCCATGTACGAGATGGAAAAGGGCGGAGCCCCCTTCAATGCCTATCCGGTCTTGAATCCTCGATTCCCATTGCGTGGCTACGGTGGGTTCCTTATGTCCAAAAACTTGATGGGCCTGAGTGCGGAATACCGTTGGCCGGTGGACCGCTATGTGGACGGCGTCATCTTTGACGAGTATGCCCTTTATTCCGACGAAATCAATGACTGGTCGTTCGACAGGTTCCTGAATTCATGGGGCTTTGGTGTTCGTGTACGCAGACCGGACATGTATTTCTTCCGCCTGCAGTTTGGCTTCCATGGAATCCAGGGTATAAAACTGGTGATTACCATCGCACCGGAATTCAAGTAAACTAGAAAACGGGATAGCCGTCCTTGAGGCTCTCGTCGTAGTGGGCACGTTCTCCGCCAATGAATTTGGGACGGGTGCGTGCCGCAATCAAAATTGCCTTGCCGATATGCGTTAGCTGCATGTGAACAGGTACCGCGACTTCTTTTAGGTGCATGCCGATAAGCGTTCCTCCGATGTCTAGCCCGGCATCTGCCTTGATATGTTCGATGGCGACAGGTTGTTCAAAAGCACTATAGCAGGCGGTGGCAAAAGAACCTCCCGCCTTGGGTTGCGGCACCACGTTCACGATATCCGCATACGGTACAGCCTTGTGCTCGACGATGATGGCGCGGTTCAGGTGCTCGCAGCACTGTGCCGCGATGTAGATGCCGAGCGGTTTGAAAACGGACTGCAAACCTTCGAAAATCGCCTTGCCGACTTCGGGCACGGAGTGGCTTCCGATGTCGTTCCCGAGCGTAGAACTCGTGCTGCAACCGATAACCACGATGTTTCCGGCGGAAAGTCGTGCCTTTTCTACAAGTTCCTTCGCGGCGTTCATCGCGTCGTTACGAATCTGTTCGACAAGGTTCTTGTCGTCTATTTCGTATGTAATGCCTGCCATAATTCCTGCCTTTTTTCGCCAAAAAGATAAATTTTTCTATATAGCCAGCAAGTGCCGAATTATATATTTTTCGGTTAGGAACAGGTGTTTTGTAAGGTTTAAAATGATTCCGACGATACGATATTTGTTGCCCGTGCTTTTTTTTGTTATGAATGCCGCAGTGTTCGCTGCCGACAAAAGTATTTCTGTTGGAAACGGCGATCCTAAAGCGGACCCTCCTAGCGAATGGGTTTCTGTCGGGAATGAATGGATGACGGTGAACGGGAGAAAGATTAAACTCAGGGTAAGGAAAAACGAACATGAAACTGATTCCAAAGGCAATCCCCTCGTAAAGTTTGTCAAAACAGATGATGATAATGTCTGGATAGATTCGACAATCTTTTTTGATGGATCCTATTCTGTGATGGAACTTAATAATATAACGAACATCACAAAAGAAAAGAAGTCGAATGGTGTTGTTTGGCATATGGTTTATAACAAAAAAAACGAACTTGTTGGTGAGTATATTACCGGCCTAAAGGAAGATGATCTGTTTGGGCCTAATGGAGAATTTGATCCGAAGCAATATAGCACTTACGAAATTCGGGGAGATACAATTTTTCTGACTCGTCGTAAAGATGCTGGTGGATGGATTGACTAAAAAAGCCGAGTGAGTCCTTCTCATTCGGCTTTGAAAATTTTGTCGTTTTGACTCAGATTTCGAGCAACTCTCTCGTCTCTCGTCTGTAGCCGCGTAGCGGCGTTCTTTCGTCTAATGTACCTTTGCGACCATTGTTCCAACATGTTTAAATCTCTGTTCCAACCTGGGTTGAATCCATAGTTTGCAACTTTGTTCCCAACCTGGGGGCTTGAACCGCCGTTGCTACCTCGTTGCAAAAGACAGCGCCTTTGGTTCAAACAATCGCTTGAAACCCTGTTGTAACCTGGGCTTGAACGGGGTTTCAACCCTGATTGCAAACCCGTTTCAAACCCTGTTGCAAACAAAAAAACACCGAGATTTACTCTCGGTGTTTGCAAACTTGGGGTTGGAACCGTGGTTCACATAAGGTGGAACGGTCCGTGCATAGTTACACAACTCCTATTCCCACTCAATAGTTCCGGGCGGCTTGTGCGTCACGTCGTACCACAGGCTGCCAGCACCTTCGGCTTCGAACTTGCGCCAAAGACCGGCGAGCAGTCCCTGGTCGATTTCGGCGAAGTTTGCAGTCATGGCTTCGGTGGAGTTCACCGGGCGCATCACGATGCAGGGCTTGTTTGCCGTGCGGAGCGGAACGAGGACGACCGGCATCTGCCAAATCTTTTCGTACAAGTCGTTTGCCTGCAGGAATTCGGTGCAGATGTTATCGAACTTGCGGAGCGTATCGAAGTTTTCGCGGGTGGCGAACTGTTCGACAAGCTTCGGGTCTTCGTCGGCCACGCTGCCGATCTGGTAAATCACTCGGTTGATGGCCTTGAATCGGTTGGCGAGTTCAGTCGAGAACTTTTCGCAATCCTTCCAGCTTAAGCCCGGAGTGGTAATGAGGAACGGCTGCGCGTAAGTACGTCCATCGCCCTGGACGCCCACGCTCTTGATGGGGAGCAGGCGGCCGGCAATGTTGTTCGCCTTCAGGTAGTCGGCGAGTGACTGGCCGGCGGTATCCTTCACGTCTTCAAACTTCACCATGTCGCTGGCGAGCACGCCATCGCTGCAGAGCAGGCGCACGCCGAGGCCCGGGCCCGGGAACGGGTGTCGCCACACGAGGTTGTGCGGGATGCCGAGTTCTTCGCCCAATGCGCGGACTTCGTCCTTGTACAGGTCGGCGAGTGGTTCGAGCACGAGGCCCTTTTCCATGAGGTCCAGAACTTCCTGCACGCGGTTGTGGTGCGTCTTGATCTTGTCGGCGTTCTTGGTGCCGCCGCTTTCGATGGTGTCGGGGTAGATGGTGCCCTGAGCCATCATCCACTGGTTCGGATCGAGGTTGAGCTTCGCCATTTCCTCGTCCTTCACCGTCAGGAATTCCTTGCCGATGATGCCGCGCTTGGTTTCGGGCGCGGTCACGCCCTTGAGCTTTGCGAGGAAGTGTTCGCTAGCGTCGCGCACCTTCAGGTTGTTCATGCCTTCCTTCGTGAGGAAGTCCATGATCTTCTGGGATTCGCCGAGGCGCATCATGCCGTTGTCCACGTGCAGGCCCAAGACCTTTTCCGGTCCGAGAACGCGGTTCAGGAGCACGAATGCCACGGTGGAGTCCACGCCGCCGGAGACGAGCAGGAACACCTTGCGGTCCTTGACCTGGTCCTTGATGCGCTGCGTGATGAGCGGCAGGTAGCTTTTCATGTTCCAGGTCTTCTTCGCGCCCGTGAAGTCAATGAAGTTTTCGAGCAACTTCATGCCGAACTTGCTGTGCGTGACTTCGGGGTGGAACTGGATGCCGAAAATCTGGCGTTCGGGCTTGTCGCTGTCGAAGGCGACGGCGGCGATTTCGCAGTCCTTGGTGCTGGCCACGATTTTGTAGCCCTCGGGGAGCTTCGTGACCTGGTCGCCATGGCTCATCCACATGGGGGATGCCTTCGGGAGGTCTTTCAAAATCGGGCACTTCTCGTCGCCCACGATGAGGTCGGCGATACCGTATTCCTTGACCTTGCCCGGTTCCACGTGACCGCCCAACTGCTGGGCGATAAGCTGGTGACCGTAGCAGATGCCGAGCTTCGGCACCGGGAGGTTTAAAATTTCGGGATTGTATTCCGGAGCGTCAGCCGCGTACACGCTGGAGGGGCCGCCACTGTAGATGATTCCCTTCACGCCTTCGAGTTCGCTGACGGGAGCGGCGGGGGAGTGGATTTCGGTAAACACGCCCAAGCGGCGCACGCGGTTCGCAATCAGGTGGGCGTACTGCCCGCCAAAGTCCAAAACTGCAATCGTATCAACGTTCTTCATATTCGCTTTCTCGTGAAAAACGGAATTTTTAAACTGTCATTCCCGGCTTGGCCGGGAATCTCCTTTCCCGAACAAAGATAGAAATTTACTCGGCTGCACTCATCTCGCGAGCAAGCTCGATAAGTGTCTGCACGCCGAATCCGGTCGCACCGTACTCGGTGTATTTCCACTTCTTGTCGACGAAGGCGGTTCCTGCGATGTCCCAGTGGGCCCAGGCGGTGTCTTCGGGCACGAATTCCTGCAAGAATAGGGCTGCGGAGATGGCTCCTGCATCGCTTCCGGTGTTCTTGAGGTCGGCGAACTTGTCCTTGAGCGCGTCGGCGTACTCTTCTTCGAGGGGCATGCTCCAGAACTTTTCGCAGCAGGCTTCGCCGCAGTTGATGACCTTAAGGGCGAGTTCGTCGTCGTTGCTGAAGAATCCGGCGACGGCATAACCGAGGGCGCGGACCATGGCTCCCGTGAGGGTGGCGAGGTCCACAATATGCGTTGCTCCGATTTCACCTGCTTCGGCAAGTCCGTCGGAGAGGACCAGGCGGCCTTCGGCGTCTGTGTTGTCGACCATGACGGTCTTGCCGTTCTTGGCTGTAAAGATATCGCCCGGTAGTACGGACTTGTTGCCGATGGCGTTCTCGGCGAGGCAGCAGACGGCGCTCACGTGGATGGGGAGCTTTAGTGTCGCAATGGCCTGGATGGCGGCGAGCGCGGTGGCCGCACCGCTCATGTCGCTAATCATCTCGGGCATGGATTTGGGCGGTTTCAGGCAAAGTCCGCCGGTGTCGAACGTGAGTCCCTTGCCGACAATGACCAGGTGGTCCTTGGACGTGCGCTTGGCGGGCTTGTAGTCGAGCGTAATCATGTAGGGCTCGCGGGAACTGCCCTTGCCGACGGTCACATGTCCCATGAAGCCTTCCTTTTCGAGCTGCTTCATGTCGCGCACCTTGATGGAAAGTCCCGGCGTGTACTTCGCGATGGTTTTTGCGTTCTCGACGAATTCGGCGGGGTAGAGGTCGGCGGCACAAGTGTTGATGAGGTTCTTTGCCAGAACGACAGCCTTCTGCTCGATGGCGACTTCTTCGGCGATTTTCTTGAATGCGGCGACGTGTTCGCCGGCGATAATTTCGTAGGTGACTTCGAAGTTCTTCTTTTGCTTGCTCTTGTAGGCGTCGAACTTGTAGTTCGCGTAATGCAGACCGTGGGCGATGGCCTTGAACTGTTCGTCGGCGGCATCGGCAAGGAAGATGCTCACGCAGGGAATCTGCTTTTTCATGGCGCGGCCGGCGAGGCGATAGGCGGCCATGCGCAGGTGGTCAAGGTTAGAAAGTCCGCGCTCCTTGGCGGCATCGACGAAAATCGTGTTGTCTCCGTCGATTTCCAGGAGTTCGAGGTCTTCGAAGGGGCCGTCCTTCATGCCTTCGAGGACGGATTCCACCTGGGCGCTACCGGCTTCGGTAAGCACCTTGGAAAATTGGATGGACTGTTTGACAAAGAATAGGGTGTAGGCCTTGTTATCCTGGGCCTTTGCGGATTCGGAAGAAATGATATTGAGTTTCATACTTCCATAATTTAGAATAAAAGTGGGTTAGGGGCGCTTTTTGGCGGTGCATAGTAGCTTTTTTCGTTTGATAATTACTATAATAATCGTATATAATGAAAAATGGAGTGAATTATGAATATCAAGATGAAGTCCATTGTAACCGTACTTGCTATGTCCGCGCTCGCTTTCGCCGCTGAACCTGCGGCACCGACCGCGGTCCGTGCCGCCGATGCTGCAGCTCCTGTCGCTGCTGCTCCTGCCGCAGCTCCTGCTCCCGAAGCAGCTCCCGCTGCCCCTGCAGCCCAGGCCGCACCCGCTGCCGCTCCCGAGGCTCAGGCCCCAGCCGCCCCGGCCGAAGAACCTGTTGTTGAACCGGTTGCCCCGACCGCAGTCCGCGCCGCCGATGCGGCCGCTCCCGTCGCAACCGCCCCTGCTCCGGCAGAACCGGCCCCCGTGGCCGCTGCCCCCGCTCCGACGCAGCAGCGCCGTGTCGACGTGGACACGCTCCAGCCGGCAGTTGTCTATCGCACAACCACCGTTCCGGTCAAGACGGTCTATGTAGCCGAAAGGTCCGGCGAGGACTCTGTTACGCTTGACGAACTCCGTGGCCTTGTCCCCCTGAGATTCGCCATTGGAGCCCAGGCTTTCCTCGGTGGGTATTTCCTGAACGATTACGCCTATTACGATAACTCCTTCAGCGATTATACTTGGCGAGTCGGTCTTTCGTCTGTCTTGCCGTTGAACAAGTTCACTGTTGCTTTGAAACTCGGTGTCCTTTACGAACAGAGCTTGGCTAGCGGCACGCTGCACTACGACGACCGCAGTGCGCGTTCCGTGACGGTCTACACTCTGGATTTCAAGCAGCGCAAGATCGACGTTCCGGTGCTGTTCTCTTTCAAGGCTCCTTATTCCGGCCTCATGTTCGATCTGGGTCTCCAGGCGTCTTTCGCCGTGTATGACAAGTTCAAACTTTCTACTACACAAGAAGGCGGAAAAAAGCATTCGGAGCGAATCGACATGCTCGACGAAGGTTACCGCAAAAAGATGGGCTGGGACCTGGTGTTCGGCATCGAGTACTGGGCTAACAAGCACATAGCCTTGGATGTCCGCTTTGAAGGTGGCTTCTCCGACCTGTATGATTCCTTCGAGGACGATGTCATCAAGCTGAGCGACCTTTCCTCGTCTGCGTTCCTCATAGGTTTTTCTTACTACCTGTAATAGATGCTCCTTCCTATAGTTGCTGTTGTTCTTGGCCTTGCCGTCCTGGTCTGGAGCGCGGATAAATTTGTGGATGGCGCTGTGGGCGTGGCTCGTTTCTTTGGAATGAGCACGCTCCTTATCGGGATGGTTATCGTCGGCTTCGGGACTTCTGCTCCGGAAATGGTCGTGTCGGCCTTGTCGGCGATGGAAAATGCGCCTGAACTCGCCCTAGGTAACGCTTACGGCAGCAACATTGCAAATATCGCTCTCATTCTCGGCGTCACGGCGCTGATTTCCCCGGTCATCGTGAAACGCGAAGCGCTCAAACGCGACGTCCCGATTCTGATTGGGGTGACTGCGGTTGCTATCATCCAGGCTGCGGATGGTTCCATAAGTCGCTTGGACGGCGTCGTGCTGCTCCTGCTTTTTGCCGGGATCATGGGTTTCAACATTTGGAGCGAAATTCGTGCGAAAAAGAAGGCTTCTGCACTGGAGAAGGAAGCCGAAGACGGTGATGAGTCCGGGAAAGCTTCTCTGCCGAAATCCATTGCCTGGCTTTTGTTAGGCCTTACTTTGCTTGTGCTGAGTTCGAGGTGCCTTGTTTGGGGTGCCGTGTCCATCGCGCAGGCCCTCGGCGTGAGCGATCTTTTGATTGGCCTTACTATCGTGGCCGTGGGAACATCCCTGCCGGAACTGGCGAGCTCCATAGCCGCTGCCAGCAAGGGCGAAAACGATTTGGCTTTCGGCAATATTGTCGGGTCTAACTTGTTCAATACGCTTACGGTTGTGGGCATAGCCTCGACGATTTCACCGATGCGTACGGTCAACCCGCTGGTGTTCAGCCGCGACTTGCCTGTGGTTGCCGTGTTGACGGTGTTGCTGCTATTGTTCGGGCTGCCGGTGCGCAAGAAGCGCCTGGATGCGAACGGACTGCGGATTGGGCGAATCAATCGCCTCGAAGGTTCGACCTTCCTCGCCATATACGTTGGGTATATCGGGTTCTTGATTGCACAAGCGGTGTAGGGGCGCGAGCGATGAGCAATGAGCTATGAGCCGTGAGATATAGTTTCTGAGGTTTTACTACTCATTGCTGACTGCTCAAAGGGGCTTTAGCCCCGATCTCACACTTTCTAGACCGGCGGGAAGAACAGGTACGCTATTGCAATTGCTGCGATCACGCCGACGGCGTCGGCGATGAGTGCGCAGGTGACGGCGTGGCGAGTCTTCTTTACACCTACAGAACCGAAGTACACTGCGATGATGTAGAATGTGGTGTCGGCGGCTCCCTGGAACATACAACTTAAGCGGCCGGCGAAACTGTCGGGGCCGAGCGCCTTCATCGCGTCGATCATCATGCCGCGGGCGCCGCTACCGCTTAGGGGCTTCATGAATGCGGTGGGGAGTGCGGGCACAACGTCGTTGCCGACGCCGAACAGCCCGAGCACCCAGGAAATCCCGTTCATGAGCAGGTCCATCGCTCCGCTTGCACGGAACACCGCGACACCCACGAGGATGGCGACCAGGTTCGGGATAATCATCACGGCGGTGTGGAAACCGTCCTTCGCGCCTTCGACAAACGCTTCGTAGGCCTGCACCTTGCGGTACACGGCGAGCCCGAGGAACGCGACGATGATGCCGAACAGCACGATGCCGCTGATGAAGAGGCTGGTGGTGCCGATAGCTTCGGCGGTGAGGTGGCTGAAGTAGAACATGATGGCGATGACGCAGGCCGAAAGCCCGCCGAGCCATGCGACCGTTACCGGATCCTTGAGCTTGACCTTCTGGAAAAAACTGAGCGCGAAGATGCCCGCCATGGTGCTGAAGAACGTCGAAAGCAGGAGGGGAAGGAAAATGTCGCTCGGGTTTGCGGCTCCAAGCTGTGCGCGGTAAGTCATGATGCTGACCGGGATGAGCGTAAGGCCGCTCGCGTTCAGCACGAGGAACATGATCTGCGAGTTGCTTGCGACGGTCTTGTCTTCGTTCGGGTTGAGTTCCTGCAACTGTTTCATCGCTTGCAGGCCCATTGGTGTGGCCGCGTTATCGAGGCCCAGCATGTTCGCGCTGATGTTCATGAGCATCGTGCCCACGACCGGGTGGTTCTTCGGAATTTCAGGGAACAGACGGCTGAACAGCGGGGAGACGATTTTCGCGAGAATCTGGACAGCTCCCGCCTTTTCGCCAATCTTCATGATGCCGAGCCAGAGGGAAAGAATGCCCGTGAGGCCGAGGGCGATTTCGAACGCGGTCTTCGACATGTCGAACGCGCCGAGGATGGCCTTGTTGAAGATTCCGGTGTCGCCGAAGGCGAGCCACTGTACCATGCACGCGACAAACGCGCCAAAGAAGAAGATTAGCCAAATGACGTTTAGAACCATGGCTTTAAAGTAGTAAAAAAGGATATGAATCATTTTTGTTTGCTTGAAAAAAGGATTAAATGCCTGTTTTTTGGAGGCGTTAGTTCAGTTTTTGGGGAATTTTTGGCCGAAAAAACTGAATTGTGCAAGCAACTTTTTTCTGAAGTGTCTGAAGGCGCCTATCTCTTTGTCAATAAATAACATACATGATTTTTTTTAGTAGGGTATGTATTATTTTACTTTGTTTTTATAAACAATTATCTTACTTTTGTTGCAAAAATTAAAGTAACGTTTGTTACAAGGGTGCAATAATGGTAGGGACGGGATTCTTCTCTAGATCTAAAATTATTTGCGGACTGAAGTCCGCTTTTTTGTCTGGGATAAGCTGTGCAATCTTGATGTTTTTTGGGGTGGTGCAATCGCCTGCAGCTCCCGTAGAATCTGCTTCTGGGACGATTTATATACTTCTTGGAACCCAGGGGGACGACCCAGTCAAGACAAATATATGGGAAAAAACTGCCTTTAAAAATTACGTGCAAAATAATATTGTCAGCGATACTGCGCTGGTTTATTGCTCGTTTTATGACATGTCTCAAGGAACTCCTGCCGAATTTGCTCAAGAATATCTCTCTCGTACATCTGGAAAATCAATCTTTGAATCCGCTTTGGTCAAGTGGTATTCGGAAGGCTCTAGTTCAGAACTGAAAAAACTGAAGAAAAAATACAAGAACCTTGACTCGTTGAAAAATGCTCGTCCAGACGTGGTTCCTTCACGATTCGTTGTAATTGCTGATGGTGCTGCGGGTCTTGCTGTTCGCGAGTACATTCAGGGACCAGATTACAGGGGTGATATATCGAACGTTGTGTTCTTTAACACTCCCCATGAAGGCACGGGTCTTGCCGACCAAGCTGTTTTCAAAGGTACGGACCGTTTGGACCGTGGGGCGGACTACACGAAATACGCCACGCTGGTCACTCTGGCCCTTGCCGCGTACATTGTCGGGGGAACCGACGGTTTGCAGGATATGATGATTGGCCTCTTGAAGGATGCCGTGATGGGAATGGCTATGTCCGTGGGTGACGTGTCAAAAGACTTATCTAGCTTGTATGATGGCTATTCTGCCAGCAATGCGGCGACTTGGTATCTTACGCAGGATGCTAGCGTTTCCGACGACAAGTATGTAGGGCTTGTGCCATCGGGAATGTCCGAACATCTTGGCGGGACCCAGCTTTTGAATGCCGGGGCTGTTGGTAACGGATTCTCCCACCCTGCATACAATATCGTCTATTCTTACGGTTTGCCGAGTGTTGGCAATGGCCGCCGCACGCTGTCAGATTTTGCCGAACAATCGAAGTTTCATGTATCCAAGGAAAAATTGGTCCATGTCCTTGCTGATTCGCTGAAATCTGCCTTTGGCGCCTCAGCACAGGAAAATCTTGATGACTTGGCCGAAGAAATAATGGAAAACGGGAATGTGCGGGCTGCGTTGGCTTCCTATTCGCAGTATTCGGGTTACGCAGCCGATGCGGCTCGAGTACTGGCCGCAGTCTCAGAACTTCGTCGGAGTGGATCCAATAAAGACGATATTCCCGGAACTATCTACAATCTGTTGCGCATTGTGGATACCTTTGTGCCGGATTCTTACAAATCTGAGATATATTCGTTACTCATGAAGTACTTCTCTCCCGAAGTCCGTGACGCCATCGGAAATGCCGGCAAGTGTGCAGTAGGTGGCGGCTCGGTGTCGGGCTGCGCTAAGGAGGGCATGGCGCTGATGGCTGCCAACCTCGCGAATTATTCCTTGAATTTCTTTGATGAAGGTTCCTTTGATGTGCCCTATTACAGTGCGATGGGCGCAAATGTGTCTGCTTTCCGCGAGGCAAATCGCTATGGCTATGGGTTTCAGGATATATTGAAAAAGAAGAGCGCCTATACTGCGCAGTATTCGTCATATGCTTCGGATCTATCCTCGCTTGAAAAGTACCGAGACCTTCTATCTGATGTCGGTGAACTGGAAACCGATCGTCAAGTGGTTGATCTTGCTTTGAATGTGGCTTGCGAAATAGTGACCCGCGCCAATGCTGCCTATGGCAAGATTTGTAGTGCGGCTGAATTTGCGACTAATGTGGCTCTTGTGGGCTTGACTTCGGCCAAGGTGAAGAAACTTGCGAAGAATAGTAAAAACTTGAAGGTCACCCATGATTTGTCCCTTATGGCGACTTTGGTTGACTCGGTTTCTTATGAGGGACTTGATTATCATGGAAAAAAGTTTTCCGGTTCTATTCCTGATATTGGATCCATGCTGTTCGGAACGCCATCGATATCCATCGCATCCGTACGCAGACTGGACGGGACGGATACGGTCGTTGTGCCGCTGGTTGCGAAACAACAGTGCACCTCGGGTGAAGTTTTTAGTTGGAAATCTTTTAACAGCCTCTGCGCTGATTCCGGGTGGTTAAAGATGCCTTTGTCGTCTTTTGACGGGTTCCGTGGCGGTAATGAGAACATAACGGTGAAGGATGTCGCTTATGGCCCTGGCGGGGAAAAAAGTGTCCGGTACGCTAATTTGGGAAAGTTAGAAGCCAGCGACTATATGGAAGAAATCAGATTCCAGGTGGACGACTTACAGCCTGACAGTTTGAGATGGTTCAAGCTGGATTTCAATACGCGTATACAGATAATTTACGAACGTAAGTCTTCTGGACAGTGGTATGTGTATTTTGAAGAATCTTATAAGAAGGGCGAGCCTGTGGATACGCTTGTTGTTTCGCCTGTAACCAAGAACGGTTTGTTTGTATTCCGTCCACAGGATATTATTGACAAATATAACGACATTCACAAAAATGACCCATCCTTCAACAGCTATGAAATGGGTGGTCTTATGGAGGATGGCGCGAATATTATATACATTGCAGTGATGAACAAAGTCGGCAAGCTTACGAGTGCGAAATTCCCGTTCTTCTTTAAAGCGACAGACTTCAATGCCAGTGCGGTTTGGCCGATGGATTTTGCCCGCATATCCCATCTCGGCACAGTGTCTGTGAAGGTAAATAATGAGGGCTACGATCAGTATGAACTTACTTCGGTCGGAGTGAAAGTTTCGAGGTCCGGAAAAGATTCTGTTTGCTCGGATTCTGTGTCTGCGAGGTTCTATCGTATCCCTGCAGAATCGAACTCAACTGCGAATTATTGGAAGGCTTCGGCGTCTTTGGATTCTGTTGTCTCCCAGTTTAGCTGCCCGGTCGATGGCGAGTATGTTCTGGAATGGACTTTTGAGATGCGGAATTCTTCTGGCAGCACGGAGTCTTTTGGTCTGAAGTCACTCGTTTTTGTTGACGCAACCCCGCCAGTCCTTGAACTTAACGTTCCAAAGAAGGTCCTTTCGGGAAGTTCTTCCGATGGCGTATGGGGGGCGGTTGTGTATCCAGATTCGTCATTTGAACCGATTCGCGGTATTCGTGGAATGCTTGTTGATGCTTTGGGCCACGTGTTCACATTGTTCCAAAAGACCCGTCACAATGCGAAAAGCGTGGATATTCGCTGGCCGTCATCGCGCCCGGCTCCTGGTCCCTATTTGCTTGTTGTGCAGGCGTTTGATTTTGCGGATCCGGATTCTGTTTCCAGCGACAGTCTCTTGAATATCAGTGATTCAGACACTTCTGCATGGCTTTTTGTTACGGATTCGACGGGTTTCAAACAGGGATTCAACGGTACCATTCTTAGTGATTCGATATGGATTGATAATGTCGCTCCGTCGGTGGTTCCTGATTCCATCGTGACAGGCTCGGTTCGTGATACGACCGCATCGGGCTGTGATTCGTCAAAAATTTCACGTTCGGGTTTTGTGCTCAATTCTTGCAATTTGATATCCACTTCGTTCCGTGTACACGAGGAATTGTATGGACGGAAATCTTCTGGTGTAAAAGTTGAAGTCGTATTTCGCGATTCTCGCAATTCATTAGGGCGTGGTTATCTTGGCTCGCTGGATACGAATATCATTGAGACGAGGTACCATTTTGTTGAACCTGAAGCGAACAGGCTTGCTGACGGTGTATATTCTGTCCATGCAGTGCTTACGGATGCTGCGGGTAATGTCTCAGAAACCAAACTTGCAGACTCAATTATTGTGGATAGGACCGCTCCATCGGTTTATGATGTGTCCTCCGGTGGAGTGTCATTCGACTCGGTCCCTGTTCTTGTCGGCAAGGGAATGTCTGCTCTTGTTAGTCAGAACATGGACGACTCCCGTAACGTCTCGACACTTTCGTGTGTGCGGAGTTTGGATGCTGCAGGAACCATTACGGGCTGGAAGCCCGCTGATACGTTGGCCTTCGTTACAGGTGTGACAGAGGGAAAACTCTCTTTTTCCATTGACGATCTTGTAAGGGGAATGCCAAATGGTTCATGGACGGTGTATATCGGTTGTTACGATGCCGCGGGTAATTTTGGTTCCGGTCTAGACTTCTTTGGAATGGGGGCTCGTTATCCGCGTATCACGTATCCCACGAATTCATTGAATGAGTTTTATTATGGCAAGGTATTGGTGAAGGGTGAAACTCCGAATCCGATTGTTGGTGGAGACGGGAACAAGGTTTCCTTCAAATTGGCATGGAAGGATACCGCATGGCATGTTGATGAGGGGTTTGAATACCTGGCCCATGGTGTAGGCGAAAAGGAACGGGACTTGGCTATTTGGACACTTGACAGTTCGTCTTATAATGCGGACTCTTTGAAACTGTCCGTTCGAGCCTGTGATACATGTGCTTGGGCATCATCCGTTATTGGCGTTACTGTATATTCTAAACTTGATCCTCTGCACGATACTACGGAGACGAATATAAAAATTGACGCCCCGAAACAACAAGTCCCAGGCGTTGTGGACACAATAGCTATCGAACTAGAGCATGTTTCCGATACGACTTCATGGAAGGTGAAGTCAACTGTCACGATGTTCATTGCTGGGGATACTTCGTCGGTGGAGGCGTCCTCGCATACGTTCGACCCGGCAATCGTTTCCCCGTTCAAGATAGTTCCCTCCTCAATTGATAGTGGCCTTTACGTGTGGCAAGACAGTGGTGCATGGCACGTTTACTGGAAGGGGGATGTGGAAGGTGTGGTCATAGATTCTGCATATCTTGCACAGAAACGTTTGCCGGGGAACGACACATTGCAGGTGCCGTCAGGAGCCAAGCGACATCCGCCTAGGCTTACCCTGAGATTCCTCGCAGATTCTTTGGACAAACGCTCGTCGGATTCACTGTTTGCGCTTGCTGTCGAGGACTCTGCGGCGATGGGCTCCGTGGAGGCAGGAGGAATTCTTGTTCCCGCCTATGATAGGAGCGTGACATGGGCGCTCGATAGTCTCGCGGGAGATTCGTTACATTTGGTGTTTGCCTCTGGCTCGGCGTTTACGGTGGATGTTTCCACGGTGGATAGTGCTTACCGTAATGTCTATTGCGGGAACCGGACCGCGGACGAGGCCTTACCCGACTATGGCGGTGCGGGTGTTGTTTACGTGTATCCGCAGCGTTACAAAATGAATCACGTGTGGAGCGGTCAGAATGACGGCGGTATTTATGCGGATGGTGATAGCGCCTGCGTGAAGGTGGTGGCATATAGCAAGGTTGATCCGTCAAGGATTGTCACGAACGAAAAATGCTGGAACTTGTTGCACGACGCTACTAAACTCGTGGCGGGAACGACCGTGCCCGGTGAATTATATGTTGGATTGGATTTTTCCGATACCAATGCAGTGATGTTTGGGGGCATAGCGTTCCGTTACGGATTGCATGGGCGTGCAGCTTATGTAAAGGAAGAAGTCATTGGCCCGAACGGGTTTGAAAAATCGCTGAGAACAAAATTCGTGTATGCTGGGGCATCCAACATGGCGAACATGGTCAGTTGGGACGGTCGGGAGGCCGGGACTAATTTTGGCAAATATATGTTCCGTTTGACGGCCTACAGCGATGCTGCTGGGACGACTGCGCTTGATACTCTTGAATACGAATTTGACGTAAAAAGTCGCGAAAATTTACGTGAAGACACCACTGTTGTTTCGAGTTCAATGGGTTATCCGGCCGTGCTCACTGTAGACGAGGCTCACCTTGACTCCTTCGGCGACTTGCGCTACGTGGGGTCCATTGACTACTTGATGAAGGCGCATGCGTCGATGAACTACCTTCCCGAAGAGAACAGGACCTTCCGATACAAATGGGAACCTTGGACAAATAACAATGGGATAGCCAGACAGGCTCCTGCGTTCTACAAGAAGTATCGCTACAGCGTGGGCATACGCAGACACAGGGACAGGTTCCCCGTGACAGTGGCTGTGCTGCTGATGGCGGAGGGGATAAATGTCAAGCATAATGAGAGAGGTCTCGGGGAATGCATTTTTACAGTAGGCCAGAATTGCGATGATTATTGTACTGATGAAGGTACTGGGTATCCTTACAAAATTAAGGTATTTAGGGCCGTTATGCTTGAACATGGGAACGGAACAGCTAGTTTTTCAACAGATTTAACGCTTGATCCCGATATGAAGATTGTTGGACATTGGAATCATGGGGAACCAGTCTCTAGTTATGGTCATTCCGTATATAATATGGGTGCAGCTGTGAAAATTTTGCCGATAGATGTGTTCCCGATGATTGTTACTGATTTTGGTGATTCAGAGGTAACGGGACATGCTGAGAATGATGTAATGAGTGGAAAAAAAATTTCAAGTTGGAGAAAAATATGGGAGGATACTTTATATAATGAACAGAAGAAAATGGGACGATGGTTCAACAATTGGAATGGTCTTCCGGTTCTTTGGGAAGGGAAAAGGGAAACTTTCCATTATAAAGATTATTCAGCACACCTTTCGGATGTGTCTCAGGAAGGAAGTTCCCCTTGTTCTGTGGACACAAGCTTGATTGATAGTTCTGTTTGTGGCTTGTCTCGTGAAGATGAAGGCAACGTGGTTAAACTTAAGAGCGCTTTGGAGTCCTACAATCCCCATGCTGGAATGATGGGGGTTGATATAGGTCCAATGTTACCCGATGACTATGGTATTGGCAAATACAATGTCAATAATTCTTGTTCTGGTTATAATGGCAGTTTCTCGAACATTGGTATAAATCTGAGATTTGTCGTGAGGTCCAATTATTGGCATCCTCAATGGGGCTACAACAACCTTGCGAACCGTTACGTTCGCTTTGATCCGACGAACAAGACTCTTTTCGGCGATAAGGGGTATTTCAAATCCAACAGGGAAGATTTCGACGCTAACAAAATTTCATCAGCGGATACAGCGCGTTTCAAGAATCATTTTGGTTCAAATGGTTGGGAATACAGCTATAACATGTCCGATGCGCGAATCTCGGCATTCGAGGCTGAACGTTTTCCCATGAGGCAGACGGGCATGAACCCGCTGGTATTTAGTGACGAAATAGACACTAGTACCTCTTTGATTCCATCCATGTTTTCTGTTACCTTCTTCTCGGCGGGTATGAAGCCCAATTTCCAAGTCGCGGCTTGTAATAAGCTTAAATGTAATAGTATGTATAGTTCGAACCATGCGGCAATGTATGAGCAATGGAGGACGCCTAGCGGAAAATATGATTCTACCCGCTATGATGATTCACCGAATATATATTTTGTCGTGGCTCCCGTTATGACTCCAGATGAAGCCATTATCCAAAATGAAAATGACATTTGGGTGCCTTATCCCTATGCAGGGCCGTTGGATACGAACCTGTTCGAGGGAACTAGGTTTGCAGATACGTCTTATTCCCTTGTGTACTACCCTGATTTGCGTTCACGTATACATGTGGGAGCCGGTGATTGGGATGACAATTATTGGGATAGCGTATATGTATCAAATTACGGTTTTGTTAAAAATCCAGCTACGGATATGGGAAATCTCTTTATGTCTACGCCTGCATATTTGATTCCTAATCGTAATGATCTGGATAGTCTATATTCCTATTCCATGAAACTTTCAGATACGGCTGCAGGCCTGTGGTCAATAAATCAGGATTCCTTAAAGTCTGTAACTCCCGGTATATTCCGTCATGGTTCTGTGAACGGAATGATTATGGGAAAATTCCGCCCTGTGGAAGTGGATTCCTTGGGCAATAGGATTCAAAATCCCAGATGGATTGTTGATACTTCTTCTGGAATGACAACTTGGAATATAACGACCGGCGGCGATACGCTGACGCCCGTGCTGGACTATGTTTTCTCGGCGGATTCCACAATCGCGATGGATTTTGAAACACGTAAACATTCCGTCCCGCTCGCAAATGTGTTCCGCCAGAACGGCATTGATTCGCTTTTGGGCAATCCCTGGACAAAGAATCTGAATGTTGCTTTAGATTCCTTGCTTGAACGCGATACACTCCATGCCGATACGATGCTTTCCAAACATCCTCTCCTTTGGGCTAGCTACGATTCTGCAGGGTACAAATTTAATGTTACATGGAACGGCATGGCGCCGACTTCGCGTGCAACGGAAATAGCGACGTTCCGCGGCCGTGTGCCCGGAGCTAACGCTCCATGGAAACTGAGCTACGAACATGACGGATATACATATCCTGTTGCGTCGGGCGTGCAGGATTCTATGCCGTTGGCAGAGCCATTCCCTGTGCTGACCCGTTTCAACATGAGCCATTTACAGGGACCTGTGACTTTCTTCCTCACATGGGGATCGGACGGTTTCATGAATTACCGCAAACTGGATTTGCACGTGGGTTCACGTGTTGATCCAGATTCCTTCGCCTACGTGCAGGCTGCTTACGCAAATGCTGGAGTAGAATTTGCCGCAGGAGCATGGGGTGATGATACCGTGGATGTGACTGTACGCAGTGTCGCTCCGGAAGAGTACGTGTTCAAGACATTCAAGGGCCTTGCCGTGCAGGGGCCGGTGGTGGAGGTGCTGCCGTCACATGATTTTGGCGATGTTGACAGCTTGTGGCCAGTAGTGAAGGTAAAACTTTCGCGTAACGATGTGAGAAACTCCGGTCACGATCTGGATGAACTGAAAATATACAAGCCCGATTTTGAAAACAGGGAAATTGTCCCGCTGGAAAATGTTTCGTATGAGTGTTTTGTTGAGGTCAGTGGTGGCGTTGATACGCGAGACTCCTGTTCCAATACTACATGGGACTACGTTTTCCTGAAGGGTACGACTCGCACCTTCTCGACCTTCGTTGTACTCGATACGCTGACTGCGAAGAGTGTCGTACCGTCTGTTCCTCCGTCCGTTCCCGATACGCTAATTTGTGCGGAACCTGCGTCCGATACTGTGTGGGCGGGTACATACAACGGAAGGCTGGAATTTGCAAATCCATGCACGGGTCGCGCCAACTACCTGTTGCAGTTGCGTGTTGGTGGCTCCGTGGCCGCTGAGCATCAGGGTGTTCTCTCGGGCCCTGCAATCGCGTGGGAGGCCCGGCGTGGCGACATCTGGCTGCCTGCCGACGTGTACACTTCCCGTGCTGACTACTATGGCGTTGACGGCTCGACGGAGCGTGTGCGTGGTCCGATGGTTCGCGTCGATTCCATGCCGCCTTCGCTAACCGACTTTGATGTTTCCGTCTTGGACGGCGATAGCGGTTCTCGTGTCCTGTTGGTATCTGCATCTCTTGCTGATTCCATCAGCGGTATTGCGAATGTAGTCATGGATGTACGTTTTGGCGGTTACCTTGCAGAGACGCGAACCCTCTCGCTTGGTTCTATCGCCGATACTGCGCTCTACGAACAGTTTGTCCTTAGCCCGGTACTCTTGCATCACTGCACGGGCTGCCGTGCGACGGTGGATGTCCGCATTGAGGACTTGGGCCACAATTATGTGGAGGAATCCTGGCGTTCGAGACAGCTCTATCCGTTCCCGTCGTCGCTTGCGCTTTGGTACCCGATGTCGGAAGGTAGCGGGAATGTTGCTCATGAAATGCTTGCCGGGTTGAATTTGTCGCTTGACAGCGTGAATACGCCCTGGGTTTATGGCGGAAGGCTGTCGTTATTTGGCCTGAGAGACCGCAGTACGACGTCAAACAACCTCCATGCTGATTCTGTAACTCCGATGAGCGTCGAATTTGATGCTATTGTTGGCAAACGCAGTGGAGCCGTGTTTACTTGGCATGACGACAGTACCACGCTTACACTCGGAATTGAAAACGGAAAGTTTTACGTGAAAGTGGATTCCGGTACGGTGGAACTTTCGTATTATGTCAGTAGCGATGTGCCTGAACATTGTGTATTTGTATTTGATACTTCCTTTGTTACCTTGTACGTGGACGGAAACTTTGTCGAGCGGGTCGCTCTTCCGGGAGATTTTGTAATGCGGGACAATGGCAAGCCTATACTGGGTTATTACTTTGGCGAACAGTCCGCTTATTTCCGTATGTCGAACCTTCGCGTGTACCGTTCTGCGCTTACTGCGGAACAGGTTCAGTTCCTGCAGAACCTGGACAGCCTGCCCCCGTACAGGGAGCCCGGCGATTCTTCTGCCGTCGACACTTCCGTGGTCGATTCAATTCCGGTCTCGCTCGCGGTCCGTGCCGTGGGACTCGATTCCGCGCCCGGCCTCGTGGTGGACCAGTCGTGTGCGCTGCCCGGCAGGTCGTACCTGCGCCAGGGCTCGGGGACTTCCGGCAAGGCGGTCTGGAACGTGGACGCTCCGCGCGCCGGGAACTACGCCCTGTACGTGTTCGGTCGCGGTTATTCGTCTGCCAATTCTCGTGTGGATGTTTCCGTGAACGGAGTAGATGTCGGCACGTATGGTCTGCGTCCCTCCGGCCTGTGGGAAAGTTCCCGTATAGGCGATTCTCTCCTGGTTTCGCTCGACTCCGGCATGAACCGTATTGAACTGCGTCCGCTTGGCGGCGCCGAAATTGCGGGCGTCGCGGCTTTGTCGTCCTTGAATCTCCCCGAGGCGCACCTCGTGGACTTCGGCCAGTCCGGCTGGGCCGCTCCCGAACCGAGCGTCGAGGCCTTCATCTATTATGAAAACGCCTACGAAACGACCTGGGCGCGCCCGAGAATAAAGTTGCACAACCTCACCGGCCAGTATATATACGGCGCCCGTATCCGCTACTATTATTCGGGCGAGGGCTCCGCCGTGGCGGCGACGTCGTGGTACCCCGAGGGCCCGGCTTCTGTGGTACATGACGCCGGAGATGTGTATTACGCCGAGTATGTGCTCGCCGAACCTATTCCGCCACACGGTTTCGCGAACAACGGGAGCGCAATCCAGCTCGGGCTGCACCGTACCCCGGACTTCAAGGCATGGAAAATCCAGGACGACCCGAGCTACGAGCACGGTTCCGCTTACGGCTATGTGGAGGCGAAGGGCGTCGCCGTGCTGGATTCCAGGGGCGAAATGCTCACCGGTTGGAACTGCGTCGATGACGGCATGCCCGCGACGACCCCGGCGTCGGGCATCCGCGCCCTCGCCGCTGAAGAGTCCAATGAGCCCTGGAAAAACAGTACCATTGCCGTTTCCGTCGAGAACAACGGTTCCGACAGTATTTCCGGTTTCGAGGTGCGCTACTATTACCGCGACGCTTCGGGCACGATGGAACCGCCCGACTGGTACTACCTCGGGCCGGATACCGCCTCTGCGACACCTTCGAAGGTGGCCGCTGGCGGCAACCTTTACTATGTTTCGTTGGTGTACAACAACGTAGTTCTCAAACCCGGCAAGCGATCCGCTTCTGTGAAGTTCGGGCTCCATGCCCGTGGCTGGTCCGAATCCGCGTACAGCGTGTCCGACGACCCGTCGCATCACGGAATCGGTACGGGCAAGAACCTGCTAGAAGCGGATTCCGTCGTGGTGCTTGACCGGAACGGGAACCTGCTCTGGGGTAATGTGCCACGGCCGAACTTCCAGAACAACGTTGTTGCAAGCGATCCCGGTTCGAGTCGCGTGACTCGCGTGGGCGATGTTGTATATGTGAATGTCGACCAGACGGGGTATTACTACCTCGAAGTCGTAGACGCCTTCGGAACGGTGAAGAACCGCCTTTTCGAAGGAACATGGACTGCGGGAGAGCATACGGTGCAGATACCCGCATCCGCGATGCAGCCCGGCCGCTACATCGTGTTACGACGGGGAAATACAATACTCAACTGGCAACTGTTGAAATAATGGAAAATAAATTTATGAAAAAATTTGTTTACCTTTTGATTGCGTCAATGCTAGCTTTTCTTGTATCATGTACAACCGAACCCGACAACGATGATGGTGATGATTGGGATGCTGCGAAGGTGTGCCCGGAAACGGGTACGAACGCCTACGGCATGCCTAACCGTGGAACATTCACAGACGAACGCGATGGTAACGTCTATCGTTATACTACTATTGGAAACCAGGTATGGATGGCGGAGAACCTGAATTATGAGGCCCCATACAGCCATTGCGAAGACATATTTGATGATTCATGCAAAACTTTCGGACGTTTTTATAGTTTCTTTGAAAATGGTGATACGGATTTTGATACGAGAAAAATAGATGAATCTTTATTGAGTTCCACTTGCCCTGATGGGTGGCATATTCCCTCAGAAGAGGAATGGAATTCCCTTTTTCAGATTATGGGAAAAGATGCAGCTGCAAAGTTAAAGGGAAAAGATTATTGGGGGTCATATACTAAAGGTGGAAATGAAATCTGTGAATTCAATGTTTTGCCATCGGGAATATTTGGATATTCTGGGGTGTATTCTATTTTTCGCTTTGCTGTAATAGCTTCTAGCACTTTAATTTCTGATTCTGAGCAAATAGCTATTTATTTTCAATCGGATATATCCTCTGGTAAAAATGAACTGAAATTATCTGTTCGTTGTCTAAAGGACTAATTTATGAAAACAATTATTCATATACTTCTGCTTCTTTCCATATCCTCCTTCGCGCTTTCTCTTGACCAGGTCCGTGCGGAGCTCAAGAAGTCTGCTTTTGCCCGTGATTCCGTGGAAATGAGCATCAGGACCACGGTCAATACCCCTGCGGGCAAGCAGGTGGTTTCCATCTACATGGTGCAAAAGGGGTCTTCCAAGACCTATACCGAGATGAAGTCCCCTCTCCTGAACCAGCGTAGCATCGTGAACGGCTCTCGCATGAAGGTGATTGACCTGAATACGAAAAAATCGCAGGTATTGCCGTACAACGGCGAGGCTCTGGAGGCGCAATCCTATACGAAATTCAACCCGCTTGATTCCGGTGACTGGCAGGAACCCGTCCTTGTTTCGGGCAACCTGTATTCAATTGCAGGTGCTCAGGGTACGCTGTATTACGATTCTGCCAAAAAACGCATCGAAAAAATTGAGAGCAATGATGCCGAAAAGAATACGTTGACCACCTTTACCTACGACGCGTTGAACGAACTCAAAAAGATGGAAGTCTCGGTAATCGTATCTGGCGTTGAGACCAAAGTGACGACAGAAATTCTCGCACTGCGCAGTTCCGCAAAGTTCCCGGACAAGTTGTTTGAATTTTAGGAATGGAATATGCGGAAAAGAAATGTAATATTAAGTGTTTTTCTCGCTAGCATTTTTACTGCTTGCGTCTCTGATGATGAAGAAAAGTGGAGTGCGTCAGACGTGTGTCCGGAAAGTAAACGGGGAACTTTCACCGATGAGCGCGATGGGCAGGAGTATAAGTATACCACCATCGGCAATCAGGTGTGGATGGCGGAAAATTTGAGATATGAAGCGAAACATAGCAAGTGCTATAGCGAATATGTAGATAATAATTCCCATAAATTTGAGGATTTTAGTAAAAAACATGGGTGCTATTATTCAACAAATGAAGAAGAACGCGATTGGAAAAAAGTTGAAAGTCGATTCTTAGGCAGCCTATGCCCGGATGGATGGATGATTCCAAATGAGGATGACTGGAACGAGTTAATTAGAAATTTGGAAAATGAAAAAAATCATTCTGATGAATGTGGGATGTCCATTCTTTATGCAGGTGCATATATAAGTGACAATTACCAAATTGCGTATTTTTCAACTGAAGCTGTTTTCATGACGTCTTCAGTTGATGATGAAAAACATGTAAAGACAATCAAAGTTGGAGATGATTTTACTTCTTTTAACGCTTTCCCCAAGATGTCTATCCGCTGCTTAAAAGATTGATGAATCATTTGCTTAACGAAGCTGCGGCCGTTATGGTCCCGCGGATAGAAAATGTCTTAAAGCAATTTAGCCGATAGTTTGGCTAGCGAGTTCGCATCCGTCATTGAGCCTGTGAATGCTGAATTTGGCGGGGGATGTTCCGCTTGCGCTCTCGTACAGGCCGAATGTGGGCGGGTTGCCGCCTTTGGGGAGGCTCGTGGAACCGGGATTCACGAGAAGAACGTCCTTGAAGTTCTTCTCGAGTTTCCAGATGTGCGTGTGGCCGTACAGGTAGGCGTCGATTTTCGGGTACGGATTCTCTTTTTCGAGGTCTAGCGCGTACGGGGCGAGGCTCTGGAGCGCATCGGCGGGGAAACATTCCGGCGTGTAGATGTGCCCGTGGCTCAAAAAGAGGTGGCAAGATGCGCCATTCCCGTTGGTGTCTTCCACGACGGTGTAGCTGTCCTCGACAGGGAAATCGAGCATCATCAGGTCCACGTCGGCGTCGCAGTTGCCGCGCACGGCGGTGATGCGTTCCTTGTAAGGAGTCAACGCTTCGACGACTCCCATAGGGCCGTGCCCTGCGGGGAGCGGGTTGCGCGGGCCGTGGTAGAGCGTGTCGCCCAGCAAGAAGATGCGGTCGCAGCGGAACTTTTCAAAGAAGGAAAGCGCCTGCCTCGCGGCAATCGCAGAACCATGAATATCAGATAGGATGAGGGATTTCATTTTAGGCTCCAGGAATAGCAACGAGCAATGAGCAGTGAGCGATGAGCAGTGAGCGATGAGCAGTGAGTCTAGATACCTCAAAGGCGCTTGCGCCGACCTCATACCTCATAGCTCATAGCTACTTTACCATAATCATCGGGCTCGTTTCGCTCAGCAGGTAGTTCCACTCGGCGCGGATTTTCTCGTATTCGGCGGGATCCGCGTACAGGGCGAATGTCGTCCAGCGGATGGAGGTGCCGGCGCTTGTCCCGCTGGTGGATTCTTTACCCTTTTCGTAGCTCACGTAGTCCGGCGTTTTCGGGTACGGCTTGGGCGGCGTAATCGTCACAGTGTGGCCGCTCGGGGCGGTGACCTTGAGCGTGTAGCTGAACTGCGTCTCGTGCGGCATGCGGATGGGGTGGTGGCGCTTGGAAACCTTCGGAATCTTGAACAGGCTGCGTTCCCACACGTTCGGGAAGCGGCCCTTGAGCTCGGAACCGCCCTGGCCAAAGTATCCCTTCGAGGCATAGGTGTTCACGATGATCAGCGGCTTGTTGAACTCGTTCAGGTTCTCGATTTTCACGTTGCCGATGCTCACGTCGGGGACTCCGCTTGCGAGGAAGTCCTCGAGCAGGGTTTCCTGTTCCTTGACATCGTGGCTAAAGAACTTGTTGCGGATTGCCGACGCGAACTTGCCCTGCAGCGTGACGGAATCGCGGAATTCGCAGGCTCCGTCGGTGCCGATGTGGAGGCGGTGCTCTATGGCAATCTGGTGTTCCTGGTTGTCTTCGAGGATAGGCGTCGTCACGACCTTGCTGTTGTCGTCGTCGATGACGAGGGCGACCTTGCCTTCCATGTCAAGCGGCACGGGGCGGTCGTTGCCCGTCTTGTCGGTCGCGTCGATCCAGCGTTCGCTAATCTTGTCTTGCTTGGGAATGTAGAGAATCATGTGGTTGAACTGCTGGATGGTCGGCAGTTGCTCGAACCCTTCTTCGGTGAGGTGGATGGCCACGAGATGGCTCTTGACCCCGATGGCCTCGAGCATTTCCTTGAGCAACAGGGCCATGTCCTTGCAGTCGCCACGACGCTCCTTGAGCGTCACTTCGGCGGTCTGCGGGATAAGGCTGTGACCGCCGAAGCGGACATCGCGGTAGCGGATGTCGTGGCGTACGAAGTTGACAATCGCCTTCACGGCCTCGTCGCCGATACGGCTGCCGCGCACCTCGAATGCCTTCTCGCGCACGCTCACGGCCTGCTTGAACTGGTGCTTGATGAGGTTCTGGTAGTCTTCGCCTACGTTCTTCCATTCCTGCTTGCCGGTGAGCATGAGGCCCGCGCCAAAGTCGCGGTACACCGGCATGTACATTTCCTTGCGCACGATGACCGGGTTCTCGATGCTCCATTCCACGCCGCCCTTGAACGTCTTCTTCTCGAGCGGGCCGTATTCTTCGGTCACGAAGCGGTTCGGGTCGGCATAGATGCGGAAGATGCTCTTGCCTACGGGCACGTCGCTGCTGCTCACGTAGTCGGTGTAGGGAATCATGCCCTTGTTCTCGATGTTGGTGCGGCTGAACTGCACGTAGATAAAGTCGCCCGGCTCGAGTTCCTGCAGCGGGAAGTGTGCCGTCTGGCTCTCGTTTCCGCCGCCGATTTCTGTGGCGTAGGTGATGTAGGCCCCGTTCAGGCCGACTTTCTGCTTCAGGTTCCAGTTGCTGTCGTAGACTTCGAGCGCGTTGATGTAGATGCGGT